>OGDY01000578.1_pt1 | contig 48024 bp, 31 predicted proteins | sample 1570341 | NCBI WGS metagenome assembly OGDY01 (sample SAMEA2581972, study PRJEB24529) | metagenome | biome: Human gut stool | place: China | collected 2011 | reverse complement strand
CTCATTCACTTGCAATTTAATATTTAATTTTGTCTAAACTTTGGGGTTCACTTCATTATCTTGCCACGGCTTAAGCCCTTTGATTATTTTCGCTGCAAAGGGAATATATTTATTAAGAAAGATTTAAAACAATATACACCCCAAAAGTTAAACACTTTTAGGGTGCATATTATAAGCCTGTGGCAATACTTTGTTTGAGATAATCAGCAAATGGCATTTATGACATCAGTGAACCATTTAATGATCTTCTTATAGATATCAACAACCCAAGCCTTAAATTTCTCACATTTGGTAGGAATTTTCGGTATCTCGGTATTTTCGTTACGCTTCGCATGACAGACTGTGCATTCTTCATGCTTAGCGCCTGCTTCCGATTCGGTTGCTTTTTTATCGGTGACCCACTCAAAGGTATGCTCTGACACATTGAGCTTTTCGCCGCACTCGCATAGATTCCAATGATTTAATTTATCATATTCCCACTTCGATGTATCTGCGGTGTGATCGGCAAGCTTTGCCGTTACGGTATTCTCAAGGGCAATTTCCTTCGTGGCCGCTTCATCGCCGAAATACTTTTCGCAAACAGAGCAGTACCAATATTCGATATTGCCCTCTGTCATGTGGGTTGCCGCCTTTGCATCAGTCTTTGAAAGCTTATGTCCTTTTGCCGTAATATCTGCAATCACCTTTGTCTGAGTTGTTGCCCAATCCGCAGCAAAGGTCGCCGTATAGGTTGTTTCTCCCTTATCCGTGCAGGTTGCGGCTTTGGTGACCTTGCCCGTCACCGTAGCCTCGGTGGTTTCGACATGAGTTTTGTCATTCTCCAAAATGCGCGTTGCGGTGCAGGCCTTTCCGTCCTCGCTCCATTCATATGTGGGTTCTCCCCAGTTATATGCCGTGAACGTTACCGCAACAGTCACGTCAGCAGTGATACCGCTCTGTGTGTCCGGCGTATAGGTATATGTCTGCGCATCGGAATTCTTGACTGCCGTGCCGCTGACCGCTTTGCCGTTCACCGTCCATCCGAAAACGAGATAATTGTCATTCGGCTTTGCGGTAAAGGTCAATGCATCCTTACTGCCATAGGGCAGATTGAAGCTGTTTGATGTGTGGCCCTCACAAGTAAGGGTGCCGTTTTCACCGGCAGAAAGTGTAATTTTAATCTGCTTTCGGAATACCGCAACCATCTCAACATTGCCGCTTAATGAAGAAATCTGATAAATTCCGTCTGCGGTCGATGCAATGGTGTTGCCGTTCAGCCTCCAGCCGATGACTGCGTAACCGTCTTTTGCATCGGCGGCAAACCGAATCGTCGAGCCCTGTAATACGCTCTCGCCGTTTGTCAATGCGCCATTGCCGAGCTTTGCAGCCGATACCGAGCCTATTTCGGAGGTAATCGGCGAACCGTCCTCGGTTTCACCCTTAAAGGAAACGGTATATCTGTTCAATGCAGTGCATTTTACGGTAAAGACGGTATCTTCACGCATATCGACGAGTGTCATTGTACGGTTGTCTGTGCTGAGTGCGCCTGTTTTTCCGGCTTCTGCCGACCATGAATCAACAAGCAGTCCGCTCGGAAGAGTGACGGTGATAAACAGATTCTCGCCGATGTGTGCCGTGTAAGTGAATACGCCGTTTGAGCCTGCAAGCTCGGTTCCGCTGACCGAAACCTTTGCTCCGACAAGCGGCGCGCCGTCGTTATCCACCGGCTTGATTGTCAGTGTCGGGCAACTGTCCTTGATAAAGTGCACCGTTACCTCCGTTGCTGAGTTCAATTTATCGAACGTGTAGGTACTGCCGGTGTAGTTGTATGCTCCGTCATCTGTTTTGATGATTTCGCCGTTCACCGTCCAATAATCGACCGAATAGCCTTCCTTGGGCTGTGCCGAAACATGAACGGACTGACTGTAATTGACATTACTGCCGGAGGAAAATGCTTCGCCGAGCTTTCCGTCCGTTATGTAGTTCGCAGAAACCGTGCCCATGCTCGTATCATTCGATGAATATGTGAGTTTACTTGAGCTTGCAGTGAATGAAACGAAAATAATCGTATCCGTATCAAGGCTGTCAACTGTATAAACGGTGTCGCTGTAGAAGGTGTTGTCCGCATTTTTAAGGTAAGCATCTCCTACCTTCCAACGGCTTACGCTGTAGCCTGCCTTGGGCTGTGCGATAAACATTACCTTACTGCCTGCCGGAAGCTTGCTGCCGCCTGCAAAAGGCAACGTTGCGCTCGCCGCATCTGCCTTATAGGTAACAGAAACCGTGCCGTTTGTGTCGCCCTGAGCCGAAACGGTATAGCTTGAAGCTAAGAGAGTATATACCGCGTTTTTCAGCTGAAGAATGTACTTCTTCTCAAGGGCTTTCACGGTTGCGGAAGACTTCAGTGCAAGATAAATCGGGTATTCGCCCAGAAGTGCCGCCGTGATACCTTCGCTTGTCAGCGTGTAATCCGTACCTTCCTTCAGTGATACGTTCTCCCACGGTGCGACACCCGAAAGAACCGCGTCGTTCACCGAACGGTCGGCATCATTCTGTGCCTTGCTCGTATCCGTTGCGGACAGTGTTGCAATGCCCCTGTCAACAATAATCGCCTTTGAATCGGTGAGCTTTTCGCCGTTCTGCGTATATACTGCCGTGATGAGGTAGCTTGTTACAAGCTTTGGTGTGAATACACCATTTGACAGTGTGTAGTCCTCGCCTGCAGTTGCTTTTTCGTATTTATCACCAACAAGCTTTTCAACGGTGTAGTCCGGAGCAATGTCTTTTTTAGTGCCGGAATCGGCCTGCATAATAAGTGTTGCCGCGACGCTTGCCGTTTTACCGTAGGTGACATTTGCGGGAACATTCAGTGAAAGTACCGAGCGGCTCTGCGTATTCAATACAAAGTAGACATTCACCGACTCGGTGCTCGGCGCATAAACATTATCGCCGGAATAAGTTGCGGTGATCGTTGCCATGCCTTCTCCCTTAGGAGCGAAATTTGAGAGCACAGCATTCATCTTGCTTCCGTCATCATTGAGGTTTACCGTATAAGTTTCACCCTTGATACCCGTGCCTGAAATGTTAAAGGTGACAGTACCGGTCATTCCGTCCGGTTTTTTACCGTTATCCGATACCGATGCGGCAATCGTATATTTTGAGTCGATGGCGTTGCTGTCGTTGCCCGACAAAAGAACCTCGCCGTCTTTCATAGATATACCGATGTCGGTCGGCACTTGCGAAACCTCCAACACAGCCGACTTTGTGTAAAGCGAGCGATTCATAACATACACACGGCAACGGTATTCGTAACCGTCCATATCCTCAGTCGCCGTAACGGTGAGTGTTGCGCCGTTTTCGCCCTTGAGATTAGTCCAACCTGCCTTTTTCTCGGTGGACTTCACCTGCCACTGGTAGCTGGCCGTTCTTTTGCCGCTGTCATCGGTGTAATCGGCTGCAACTGTGAAAGAAGCAACCCTACCCACGGCCGTTGAAGTGTCCTGCGGTTGTTGAGTAATTTCAAAATTAGCGTTTCCGTTCAATGTTGTTGCATAGGCAATTGGGCTGTCAATGCTGATGCCCTTTTTTTCGCTGACTGCACGCACACTGAATTTGTATGCAGTGTTGGGATCGAGACCCGTCACCTGATACTGTGTTTCCGTATATGAAACAGTAGCAATTTTGTTATATTCTCCAAGCTGATCAATTATACTGATCTCGTAATAGGCTGCGCCGCTACTCTGCTCCCATTCAAGATCGACCGTATTCGTGCCGACCTCTGTAACAGTCAAGTTCTGCGGCATTCTCGGCGGCTGAACAACGTTTTTCACTTCATAGCCTACTATCCAAACGGGTGTTTCGCCAAGCATTGCGCTGTTGACGATAAGCTTCCAGTCAAATCCGTACTGTGTTGCCTCGGCCGGCAATGTATCCACTGTACCTGAGAATGCTGTACCCTCTGCACTGGTTTTACTCCAGCCGCCGCCGGCACCGGTACTGCCGGTCACACCGACATATCCCTTGTTTCCAAAGAGTGCACCGCCGCCGCCGACCTTGTAGTTCAGCTCAAGATTAAATGCGTGGCTGTGTTCCTCGCCTGTTGTTTGAGTAATCTCCTGCGTAATATCTGCTTTGGATGATGTTGCGCCGATGTGTGCATAATCTCCGTCAAAGGTAAACGCTCTTGTTCCCGCTGGCTGATTAACATAGGTTTCCGGCTCGCCGGGTGTGGAATAGAGCAAGATACCCGAAATAGGAGTCAATCCCTCGGTCTCTTCGGCGATCTCGTCGTAGATTTCGACATCAAGTACAGCCACGGTCGGATCAAGTGCCGCCGGAAGAATGGTAATACCCCACTGCTTTGTGTCGGGGTCGTACATTTCGTATATATAATACTGATACGGAACCGTGTAGACAACGACCATATCTCCGCCGCCTGCCTGTGCATTGTATGTAACGGAATGCTCAACCTCGGTAGAGCTTGCATAGTCGTAGCTGTAGCTTGCCGACAGCTCTACTTCATATTCGCCGCCTGCAAATGCTTGTACCTCAAGAGAGTGATACACACCGACAGCCTGCGAGAAGCTGGCAGTTTTTGTACTTCCGGTCGATTTGCTCGTACCGTATGAAGTTCCACCGTTTCCAATGTAGTCAAAGGTTTCATTTAAATCCGCAAAATACGGAGTAGCCTGCAAAACTGCGTAGACCTCAGGATTGGTGTAAACCGTATAGTCCGCAACATAGCGCATAGAAACGGAATCATTATCGAAATCCGGAAGTGCAAGGCTGAAATACGGACCGCTGAAAGAGCTCGGCTTGCCGGAATGTGCAACAGCGCCCTCCTGAGTGCTGTAGAAGATGTTTTGACTATCGCCCGTGCCGCTGTTCTGCGCCGTTCCCTTGTTGCCGGTCAGATAGGCAGCACCGAGATCCAGCCAGTAGTAATCATCGTCGCCGCCGACCTTTTCCTTACGGTGTACGCCGACAACATAGACAAAGGACTCACGCCATCTGTTCTCCTTGCCGACTGCACTCTTTCCCGACGGATTGGTATCTACCGCACCGGACTGCGCATCGCTGATCCAAACCTGTTCCTTGTCTTTATTGTTATTGCTGTCGTTCACCTGCGAGGTGCAGACGCTAACAGAGGAAAGCTGTGTTGTGATGCCGCCTGTGGTGTCAAAATCGTAAATTTCACCGCCGAGCAATACTTCGTCGTTGTTGTTATCCGCACCGACGCCCTCCATATCCGCACAACTGAGTGCGATTGGTGCGTGAACGGGGCGGTAATATACCTTGTCGGGATTGTCAATATAGCTTCCCGCAATCTTCTTGCCGCTGTCACCAAGGCTCAGCGTGCGGTAATCGGACAGCTTGAATTCTTTTGCCTGCGTATCGTAATAGGCAAAGCGGTATGCGGCTGTTTCATACGCACCCGAATAGTGGTTCGAGGTCGCATCGTTGCTCTGATAACCTGCAACAAGCAATACTGTTCCGGTAACACCCGCATTCGGCAGCCAGAATGTGCCGAATGCGCAGTTTGCCGAAACCATCGCCACATCACCGTTTGCCAGCGATACATTGTTCAAGCCTTTAATCGGCTTCAACGAGCCGGATTTTCCCGTAAATACAGTAAGATGTGCGGCAGAAGCGACGTTGCTGTTATCGGTCGATGCGGAAACTGTAACGGCAATTTCCTCCTTGCCGTCACGGTCAAAATCGCCGCCTGCAAGTGTAACGATAGGGATTTTTTCTATCACCCACATTTTGTCGCCGCTCTGCTGATATGACGAGGACTTGCCGGCATCAACCTTAAGTTGACCGATTTTAGCATTTTTACTGTTAAACACATCAACATATGCGTAGCGTGTACCGTTTTCGTCCTTCCAGCGTCCTGCATAGACAAATATCTCGTCTTTACCGTCGCCGTCAACATCTGCTGCTGCGATTTCAAAAATAGAATCCAGCTCCTGCACATATCGGCGAGTCAGGTATGCCATACCGTTGTCATAGGTCATTTCCTTATTGGCCGTAGGCGACATTGTTCCAACGCTTGTGCGCTTGCCGCTTTCATCAACTCGGAAAACGGCAACAGAAATTTGACCGTTATAACTCGTGCCGTTAATTGTTGTTTTGGGTGACTTGCCTATAATAGACATTCCGGCAAGGGCACGCAGCTCGGCAATATAATTGTCCTTGCCGTCGCCCATGTCAAAAGCCGTGCTTGTTGCATAAATGCCCATAAAGCCACTTGAAGCATAATCCCTCATGTTGCTGTTATTTGAGCTGAGCTTACTGTCGTAGGTGTTACCGTTATTTGAGGACAAATCGCTGCTGCTTACACCGTAGCGAGCATATGCGCCGTCTACATTGCCTTTTACATTGCTTTTATCGTTTCCGTCGTAAATGTCGGAATCACGGTTATTCGTCTCCATTCGGTCAAAGCCGTCTCGAATCATATACTTGCTTCCGTTTATACCTCGTACCGACGTGTAGATTTCACTTGCCGTAAAAGCCTGTGAAACATGCTCCTTACTGTAGGGAGCCGTCAGCGACGCTCCCTTATCCTCTGCGTCCAGTGACAGTCCGAGTGCCTCATAGGTGCTGCTGTCAATTTCCTTTCCCGATGCGACCCCATCGACGCCGGTCTTTGCTTCCGCTGCCAATACCGAATACGGCAGAAGCGTCAGACACATTGTCAGAGCCATGAGTAAGCTAAGTACTCGTCTTTTCATGTTGTTCCTCCTTATTGCAATGCTTTGTTTTATATGTTATACCCGCAATACGGGCATTTTACCGTTACTCCGAAATAAGATGTAGCTTCTTCGCGGCGGTTTTAGCTTCACCTCTCCGCTTGACATTCAGCTTGTCAAGGATGTGGCTAACGTGTGTCTTAACCGTAGGGAGCTTCACGTCCATTATCTGCGCAATCTCGGCGTTGCTCTTGTCGGCACAAATAAGGTGAAGAATTTGAAGCTCGGTAGGTGTCAGCTCCTCATCCTGAGAAAGGTGTGGCGCAAGAAAATAAGGGTAAAACGCCGCCTGCGCCCTCACGTCCGTTATCAACCGTTTATACCATTTGGAATTACCGTACCAACTTAAATCCTCCAGCAAGAGAAGTACGGCCGTGCCGTATACGCTTACAGTACGAATAAAGCGATACTCCTCCGCCGTGTTCAAAGCCATTGTCAAGCGGCTACGCCATGCTTCGTCACGCTTTCGGAACAATGCAATTGCGGTAAGCACATTCAGGTGAATACCGTCGATAATCCTTGTGTAGTTTCTAACGTAATGCTCCAACGGTGCAAGCGTCAAAAGTGCGGCATCCGGCTTTCCGTCCGCCAGCTCCACCATGGCCTGTGTGAAATACAGGTAGCGCTTCATAATATTAATGTGTGTCGGTTCACGATGCGCTTTTTCTCGATACCACCGATCTGCCGCATCAAGATCACCAATGTGCAAATCAATGCGGCAAAGCATCGCATCCATATTAGGCAGGAATCGTGTCAAGCCGCTCTCGGCAAATCGTTCACGCAGTGAAACGAGGGTGCGCCGTGCGTCCGCACTCTGTCCGTTTGCCAATTGATTACGGGTCAAAAGGCCGTTGACGGCGAACTCCATATCCGGTGTGCCTCGGTTGCGAACATCATTCATCTGCGGTAAAAGTGCAAGCATACGCATGGAGACGTCCTCTCCCTTTTCAAATTTGCTCTCGGCAATGGCGCAGTCGGCAAGCCCAATACCGTCACGTCCAAGCACCGCTTCCACAGGAATGCGGAGTGTATTATAGAGCAGATCGTCTTTTTTGCTCCACTCCGAAAAATCCTTACCACCGTTCATAATACTCGGCAGTGCACTGGTAACCGAGAAAGACGGCAACTTCACCTCATTGTTTTTCAGTAAGCGGAATACGGCAGGGATCGTTTCCGTCAGGTCGTTTACGCTCCGCTGAGGCAGAGAAATATCCAGCCACGCAAGTCTGCTTCTCGCCTGCTTCCCGGCAGCGTACTGCCTGCCGTTTCGCTCCGCAAAGGCCTTCAGCTCATTGTACCAGCGTTCAGAACCGTTATGGTCCATAGCCAACGCACACAGCATACTCATACCCTGCATCAGCGAAGGAGATGCGAGAATTTCAGATTTCGGCAGACTGCGATAATATTTTTCCATCTCGGCATAGTGTCCCATACCCGGGTGCATTTCCGCATTGCGTACTAAAAGCTCCGACACCTTGGAATGATCCCCGCCTTTGGTATAACACTCCAGCGCATGTGCGTAGTCCTCTTTTAACTCATAGTAAAGTCCGCCACGATTAAACAGCGATTTTTTCTTTTCCTCAGAATACTCACGATCCATTTCCCACAGGAGAAATGCACGGAAACCGGGCCAAAAATGAAAGTGATAACGGTCATCATAGCACAGCATGGTGGTATAGCGTTGAAGCCAGTCAAGCAAATCACCGGAGTGCGAATCGCCGCTAAGCATCCGTGCCATTTCCGTATCAAAGCTTTCAAATGGCGCAAGCTCTAACAGGAATCGCCGTATTGGCAAGTCAAAGCGCTTATAAACGGCTGTTTCAAAGTAAAGGAACACTTCTCTGAATGACCGTGCCTCCAACTCCGAAGTATAGGGCTTACCGCCGGACATACATCGTGCAGTAATTACCACTCCCAGCGGATAACCACCGGATTCCTTCAAGATTTCTTCGATATCGCCGTCCGATACATTTATTTCTTGCTTTTGAAACAAACATCGTACATTATCTCTGTCAAAAAGAAGATCATCGGCCTCCAGCACCGTCATAAGTCCTGTATATTGAAAAGCCATCAGACATCCCGGGGGAGCTCCACGTGAAAGCAGAACAAAACGTCGGTCGTAATCGGAGCGAATCAACTCACACAGGGCGTTCCAATCACGCTCATCCTGCATATCCTGCAAGTCGTCCAGCAATAAAATATCCCGGGCATCCTGTGCTGACGGAAGTGAAAAGTTCGGGTTGTCTGCGGATACGCGCAGCACCCTATGACCCGAAAGCAAAGCATTCGCTACTGCCGTCTTACCGAATCCGCAAGGCGCACTAAAAAAAAGCACACGACCCTGATGCATAAAATTATCAAATTGTTTCATCACTGACGGCTTTATGACAATGTTTTCTTTCATGTGCTTTCTCCTTTGTATCAGAGCGGAATCAATCTATAGGTTTCAGTATAACAATAGCATAATCCTTGTCATACTCTGTTAAATTTTCCGCATTTATTATATTATACTATTTGTGTTCAAAATGTAAATCGTTCCAAAGTATGAGATGATTCAAGATTAACGGCAGACAAATTTCTTATATAACCAAATCGCAAAGTTTTTTTGGATTGCAGACAGAAAAACAGGGTATAAAATCACAGCGACTTTATACCCCAATCTATTAAATTTTTTCGTTAGTTATGTAGCAGTCGAATATTTCTCAATTTATGCCGCACAGATTATCCAACAATCTAAACAATATCGCCTTACAGATTTTAGATAAATCCGAAATAACCTGTTCCGTTTTGGTTTCTCATTTGCCCTCACTTTAGTGAAAATGGAGTCGGCGTAGTCAAAAGCGGAGGAGTTGGTTCAGGATTCGGTATGATTTTTTCCCCTCCGATTGCTCCCGTAATCACCTCCCCTTGCAACAAGGTGAGGCAGAATTAAATTCAGCTTTTATTAAATTCTGACAAACCCCTCCGTCGGCAGTTTTCCTACTATGGAAGCCTGTCCAATTTTCTTCTGACTTTAACATCTCATTGCCGCCTGCGGCGGAGCTTCCCCAATGGCAAGCATTGCAAAACGGATTACCGCACACGGTTGCCATTTTACATTGGGAAAGAAGTCGTATTTTTAGCGACCGTGTGCATTCTATGACACTATGCCCACGTTGGTATCCGGAGAACATAGGCATCATCGTAAAAATCTTTTGTTTAACCTCTTTGATTATCCACTCCGGCTTTAGAATTAAGATTCTCGATATAGTTGCTGATTTCATTTTCCGGCACTTCGTTATACCTGTTCTTTCTTTTTTGCCTGGATTTAATATAATGACCGGTTTTGGGGTTGATTATGTACCTATAATAATGGTGATTCATTTCCGGATTATAATCAAAAAATGCATACGAAACAGCTATCAAATTTTTGTTTTCTTTACATGGCTCTACTTTTGTAACATTGGATTCGCCTGAGTCCCTTTTTGATCTGTGCAAATCAATACAATCCGTATTGCCGTTTTCGTCGATACAAAACAAATTACTTGCCAAGCCGTAATAAAACACCCCGTTGATATTATTCATCGGAAGTCTCCATTGTAAAAGGGAGTCTCTGTATGCCGGCTCAAGCAAATTCATTGAGTTCAGCTCCGGCAAACTACCGATTTGCGTTTCGGCTTTTCCGTTAAATTCAACAAGCTTGCGGGAATCTGTAATGTAATAAAAGATGTTATCTTTTATGCACCATGAGGCAAACTCTATTTTGCCGAATCTTTTTGGAGTATAATAAACACTGCCTTTTTCCAAACGATTATCTATACGGTAAATTGAAGTTCTTTCTTCAACGGTGAAATAAATGTAGCCGTCATTAAAAAAGCCGTGAACCCACACTATTTCATTTTGCTTTATTTTCGGAACAAGCTCTTGAATACAAAAAGCCGCAATGACTTCTTCTCCTTTTTTCTTGACGAAATAATCCGCAACATATTTCGGAGGCTCGGAATAAGATTCAAAATAGTAGTCATATCCGTCATTGCTGTCAATATACTCGGAAGAAACACACAAATCAGAGTAACTGCCACGATATGACTTGGTTATCAAAACCCTTTTTTGACAAGTTTGATAGTTTGAAACCATCATCTTGGGGTTCAAAAGCATAATATCGTCCGTTGCAATAAGATATATTACTGTACCCATTAAGGCAATCGCTAAAAGAAATACTATAAAATACTTTTTCAACTTATTCGGCAACTCCTTTTATTATCTCAATGGTTTCAAATAATTATAAGGATTTCAGTACACATCCCAAGCATACTTCAATCTAACACAATCATACGGCATTACGCCGTCAATGTCAAGACGCGGTAATCCTTATGACAACGCTTTAGCCGAAAACTTCTTTTCAATTCTCAAAACGGAATGTATCCACAGAGTAAAACTTTCCGGATATGATGAGGCGAGCCTCATCATATCCGAATACATCAACTTCTGCAATAATTACCGTATTCAAACAAAAACAAAACTGACTCCGCTTGAAAAACGAAGTCAGTTTGATGCTCAAATTTTTACCGGTTCCAAGTTTTGGATATATACCGGTGCGTAATTACACATAGCAAGACGCTCCAATTTTTGATGTTTCAAATTACTTGTCTGTCATTTTTGTTTGATTAATATTTGCAAGAAACACACCGGTTTGATTAAGCAAATCAACATCTGCTTGATCAATTACTCCGTCGTGGTTACCGTCGGCCGCCAGCCAAGCGCCCTCGCCCACCTGTTCTCGGGTCAGCATCCCGTTTGCAAGCATATTCACCGTAACGGCGTCCTGTCCGTCACACAAACCGTCACCGTTGACATCGCCAAAAACGATTACGGTATATGTGTCCGCAATATCATTTCCGTATATAACATTAACTACGCTTGATGTTCCCAATCCCATCTTTCCGGGAATTTCCGAAATTGTATATCCGTCTGATGCATATACATATGAATTTATGGTTTTCATTCCGACGTCTAATCCATAAATATATTTCCTGTCGAGGTCAATTACCGCATTCTTGTCTTCCCTCGGCATCAACATTTTTTCGGCAAATACTTTTCCTTCGATGCAGGTAAATTCTATTTCTTCAAAGGCGTTGTTAAAAGTATCTGCTTTTGAATAAGTGACAGAAACGTTATGTATACCCTCCTTTAAAACTTTAAAATACAGAGTGAACAAATCTCCGTTTTCTGTTACATCATTTTGGGAATAGTTTATCCAAATAACAGATATTTCGCTGCTTTTTATTCCCAGATTGTTAAGCTCACCGGAATAGGAAGTGCTGTCTTCTATTCTCTCAGGACTCAGCGCTTTCGAATCAAAACCGATTTTTAATTTATAGCCTGCAATTCCCGGATTGTTTTTTATGCAAATCGGGACAGCAACCGTTGAACCATTCTTTCCCACTGTATTTCTTGCATAAAAGGTAGGATTTAACGAAACATTATTATCAATCGTGATAATTCCGCCTGTGGCATTAACGTCCTCTTCGGCAGTTATTATTATGGCGGTTTTAGCAACTGCCTTTGCATTCATTTTGATGTATGCAACTGTATCTCCGTCAATGCATTGTTTTAAATCCGTTACGGATATTGTTATAGAATCATCGTTATATAAATACGAAAGAGTTGCCACCTCGGAACCAACCGAAATCAGTTGTAAAAAACTGCTGTCAAAATTAACTTTAAAAGACAAAGCTCGAGTTGTTTTCTGATTTTTTATCTTTATCGGTATTCGTACATACTCACCGCATACAACTGTTTGATTTGAAATATACAGCAAAGTTTTTGTTGTTGAGCCTTCCGTGACATAAATTGAACCGTTTATACAGCTGGCAATTATTCCGTTCATATTGCCGTCATAGGTGTTATCACGATCATAGGAGAGGTTAATCTCATAAGAACCGCTTGCAGTATCGGAAACTTTAAACACGACGGTATACAGCACCCCGTCGTTTGAAGCCGTCCTTGCGCCGTACCCTACGACATTCAGCTCGCCCTGAGTCGGTTTTTCAAGGTTGCTTATTATATCTCCCGTATCAAATGCCGTTCCTTTTTTCACTTCAATCGGCGTCAACACATTGCTGTCATAAGAGATTTTGGTATAGAAGCCCTTTATCCCACTGTTATTTGAAATCCGGACCGGAATTTCAACAATCCCCCCGGGAGCTGTTTCTCCGCTGTCGGCTTCAAATTCCACTGCAGAAGAAGCTTCGTCTGTTGCTTCTGATTCAATCTTGAATAATCCGATTGGCGTGGCAACAAGCATTAAAACGGCAACCATTACAGACAAAACCCTTTTTAAAAATTTTCCCATACGCACACCTCTTATTTAAACAGGCCGCCGATAAAAGCTATTACTTTTTTAAAGAAGTTAACAATTTTCTCCCAAACTGTCGGTTTTTCATCTGTGCCATCATCCTTATTCGGAACAGATATCACGGCGCTTCCACAATCAAGCGTTACGTCATCATATTTTGAATTAAATGTATTGTCTTTGTCGTATGTTATTTTTATGCTGTAATCTCCGGGAGCATTGTCCGGCAATTTGAATATTACAACAAAAAGTACGCCGTTCGCCTTGTTTTCAACAGAGCTGTTCCAAACAACATCAAAGCTGTTGTCCAAAACAGCATCTGCATTTTGGACAAAATTCCCCGAGGAAAGGACTGCGCCTTTCTTCACCGAAACAACCTGCAACGACTTGTCATAGCTTACCGTTATCTTAGTGCCGCAAAGTCCGGGATTATTTTCGATATAAACGGGAACAGTAACTTCCTGTCCGGGACGAGCCTCTGTATTATCAAGTTTTATTGAGGCCGAGGAAACACCCATAACACCCACAGATCCGCCGATCAGCAATACCAGCATTAAAAAAATTGAAAGTGAATTCCGTATCAATTTATTCATTTTTCTACTCCTTTGAGATATAATGCCGCACAAATAGTGCGGCATTACCTTTTATTTAACCGTTAATAGCCTCAAGACCTGCCACATAGCGAGCAATAAGTGCCGCATCCTTATTGTTAACAAAGCCGTCACCGTTAATATCTGCAGCTCCTATCTGATAAGGTGCAAAATCCTCAACCTCAAGCAGATACTGCATGATATGAGTTGAATCCTTGAGCGTACACATTCCGTCTCCGTCAACATCGCCGGTAATGACAAACTTTGCTTCATCCGAAATTGCGTTGCCGTCCATAAGTCTGACAATTGTTCCCGTTCCTATAAAATCGGTATCACCGAGAACAATCTCTTTACCGACGTCGTCATATTTGATGAATTTTATGTTCTCGTTGATGAACTCGTTCTTTATATCGGAAACAGGGGTCTTGAATGAAACTCTTCTGATATATCCGATATCGTCACGGTTAAGCTTAGAGTTTTCTTTAAGCATGAGCTTTGACGCAAGGTCCGACTGAACGATTATCGTACAGCTTGCCGTTTCTCTGTTTTCGATAACCTTGGCGGTAATAACGGCCTGTCCTGCCTTGACTGCCGTAACCTTACCGTTTTCGTCTACCGTTGCAACCGTTGGATCGCTTGATGACCAGGCGATATCCTTGCCCATAATATCGCTTGGCGTGACCGTAGCGATAAGATCAAAATATGTACCCGTATAAAGAACAACCGAAGATCTGTTAAGTGCAATTCTCGGGTATTCGGACTCCTTGTAATACTTTCCTGTGATAACGGTATCTTCCGTAATGCAACTGTAGTCTTCGTCCCAACCGCCGAATACATATCCGTCAATACTATCTGCACCCGGGTCCGTAGCAGCACACATGTACTCAACTTCCTGCTCGTCAACCACAACGCCGTTAGGCATTTGGAATGTAACCTTATATGTTTTCGGTGTGTATTTTGCATAAAGCTCCATACTCTTTGTTACGGCAGTTGATGCACCGAAAGCGGTTCCGTAGTTTTCATCGGTATATAAGCCTCTGTAATTATAGCCTTGGAGATTGCTTATATTCGTTGTATCAACCGTTTCCCCGTCCTTAACGAACATAATTTCGGGATAGCTGTCCATCGTGTAAACCGTTACAATGTGATAGTTGTTGTTTGCATATCTGTAAACGTCTGCGGTCTCAGTTTCTCTTTTATCTGATGAAACAGGAGGGGTAATTCCCCAATCCGTCCACTTATAGTAGCTTGAAATCTGATAACGGGAGCAATACTCTGTTACAACTTTCTTTCTTGAATACCACGATTGTCCGTCATAAATGTAGCTATACGTATTAGGATCAATGTTAATTCTCTCATCGAGATATATTTCTTCATATTCGCATTTAAAGCCGTCCACTTCATTTTGTGCGTACTTTGTTTCACCGTTTGAATCAACATACTTGTAATGCGAATACAAATATCTGAATTCCTGTCCGTCCTTAGCCCCGTTGTTGGTTTCCACCTCAAAGCCGATCTTCGAAGTATCGACATCAATCTTCTCGTCCTGCCAGTCCGTGAATTCGGTATATTTTGAATCTATAAGCGTCCAACCGTTGTCGACGAGCTCCTTTGCCGTTGTAACGTCGGAAGTCTCGGTCACATCCTTGAATTTATAACCGGTTGCTTTTTCGATTATATAGCTGCTGTTTTCCTGACCGATTGCGTTTCTAACAGCTTCGGGAAGCTCTTCAAGGCTCATCCAATCACTCATTGTATCTCCCGTATTGATACAATAGTATCTTGTAACAGCTTCGCTGTCGTTCTTGCCGAAGCCTGTTGCATAGTAAGTAATCGAGCAGGTTTTGTCAATTGTAATCGGGCCGGTATATTCAATTTCCTCATTGTTTTCCGATCCGTTAATTGAATAATAGATTACATCGTTTTTGTCGCCGGTCGAAAGAGTAAGAGTAATCGGCGTATTATATTCGCCGCTGACGCAATCGATTTCCGTGCCGTCCTTCTCATATGTTGCTGTCGGTACATCTGCCGTTGTTTCGTAATAGTAAATGGGGTAAATATAAGCGTCACCGTTTACATCCATATAGCCGTTGTCCTGCCAGCCGGCAAAAATTCTTCCGTCGTCTGCCTTTCCCGCATTGTCGGGAACGGTCGCATCCTCACCGAATTTAACGGTTTGAGTTTCCATAACTTCACCGTCAAAGCCGACGAATTTAATACTGTATGTCTTTTTGCTGTATTCGGCAGCAACAACCATATCTTCGGTAACAACAAATGTTCCGTCGATAATTTTATCCCAGCCTTCAAAATTGTAACCGTCAACGCTTGAATGGTCGGGAGGAGTCAGAACATCGCCGTAGCCAAACTTTTGCTGAACAAACGCCTTGTTCTTCCAGTCGATAAATGTTACGGTAAACTGCTTCTTTTCAAAAGCAGGATTGATCTCAACATCTTCTTTGATATTTGCAACGCTGTTATCCCAACCGATGAAATCATATCCCTCTCTCTCGGGATTCTGTGGCAGTGTTGCCGTTTTTCCCTCGGCTACGGTCTCCTCGCTGAGGATCGTTCCGTCCCAGTTATAGAATTTAACTGAATAATTTGGAATCGGAGCTTCGATTTTGCCGACCTCGGTAAGGTTTGACGTACCCTCGATACCGATAGCTACAGTAAAATCACCTGTCTTAGCTGTCGGCTCTTCACGGAGCTTAAAGTTATTGAAGCTATATGAGCCGTCAGCGGCAACGGTTGTCTGACCGATAAATTCATTTGTATAGTCGGATGCACCGTCAACCTTATAGATATAAAGCGTAAGCTGCTTGCCTGCATATTGGCTGTCAACCTTGTTGCTGTAGGAATATGTCTTTCCGCTGTCGTCCTCGGTTGCATTTGATGAGCTCTTATAGCGATATACGGTACGAGAGTCAACCTTTTTATCATTACTTGCAGCTACTTGGCTATCCGACCAACTTGACCAGTTAGTCCAACGATAGAAATTATATGTGTATGATAAATCACGATATCTGTACTGTGTTGCCCAATTGTCGCTCGTCTTTACTTGCTGCGATCTCTCATTATACCACGGGTCACTACTCGTATTATATTTATAGAATGTTCCGCCATACTGGTTGCTGCTGCTTGAGCCAAAACAATTAAGTTGAGCGCCCCAGCCTCTTTCCTGATAGTTATAGCAACCTATATTGCTCCATGTACCTGCACAGGGGCCGAATCTGCTTCCGCCGGATGCCTTGTTGCTATAACGTGAATAGTTCCACTGGGTTGTATAATTTGACGAAGAAATTGCGCTCTGAGTTTGCACTTCTCTTCTTCCCGAAGTGTTATCATAACTGCCGATCCAGTTCCATGACCAGCCTGACCAATCTCTCGTTACGGCTTCGCTTCTGTGTGAATAAATCCATCCTTCTTTAGTAGTTGAACTGCCCGTTGACAATTCCTTGTTCTGATATCTGTATTCATTTTTAGATTCCCAAACCCATTCCGGATGATTGGATTTTTCGGTTGCAAGCTCATCATCCGTATAAGTATCCCAGTACGTCCATCTTTCCTTTTTGCTGATATCAACGGACTGTACCTCCGAAATCGGAACGCCGGACGAATAATTGTCTACAATAACAACCTCAATTGTACTTCCGGCTTTCTCACTCGGGATAAATACTTCGAAATTGTTTTTTGTTCCTTTTCTTTGTATGCTGAATGCCGCCGATTCTGTCATATCAACAAGCTTTCCCGAAGCAGTTTTAAGGGAAACTATAGCTCTGCCCTTTGTCGCCTTTTTATCATAGTTCACAAGGTTCAGATAAACATAGTATCCGTCATACTGACAATCAACACTTGCAATTGAACAAATAATAGGGAGATCCTCATTGCCCCACTTGTAAATAGCCTGAACATTTATAGTCTTATTTGAAGCGTCCGTATAAACATTCTTATATGCCTCGCTGTTCCACGAAACAAATTCATATCCTGTAGGAACTTTTTTGTCCGTCGGCTCAACTGCGTTTTTGCCGTATTCAACCTTTTGAGCGGAAATTAAGTCACCGTTCATATCAAGGAAATTTACCGTATATTTTTCTATCTGATAAGTTGCTTTAATTGTTCTGTTGGCTGTAAGATTATAGTAAGAAGAATCCCAGCCCTGGAAAACATAGCCCTTTTTGGTCGGTGACGGCGGTGGGGTTGCACTTGAACCGTAATCAACGGTCTGTCTATTGAGAACCGTTCCGTCCGAATCCACAAATGTTGCCGTCACTTTGTCGTGCGCAGTACAGGACAGGCAATTACTTGTCCAGCCGCTGTTGCCGGTCGAGTTGTACGCCATGGCGTAAAAGCTGTATGTACCGCTGTTGCCCAGAACATAGCTGTAGCTCGTTGCGTTTCCAACATCTATATCCTTGTACTCCGCACCTCTGATTGCAACCTTGTAGCCCGTCGCTCTGTCGGCACCATACCATGAAAAAGTTACCGTTCTTCCCTTGGCAACATTCGATGCCGAAATACTGCCCAAGGAGGGCTTTGAGGGAGCGGCCGGCTTGGGCGGTGTAGAATTAACAGGCTCATTAATATAGGTATACGAAATTGAATTTGTATTTACATTGATTTTTTCGCCAGAACTGCTTTTCCTAATTTCGAAATGCAAATGTGTTCCGGTTGAATAACCCGATCCACCCATAAGTGCTATTTTTTGTCCCGCGATAACCTTTGTACCTACAGACGCCAAGAGACTATTTTGTTTTAAATGACCATATATCGCATATGTTCCGTTATCATTTTTTATTTTAATATAATTTCCGTATGTAGAATAATGCGCACATTTGTATCCACAGTTTATATGTCCACAACTATTTGCTGTTGCAATTACAGTTCCATTATATGTTGAAACAATCGGCAAATTAACTCCTCCGTAAGATGCTATATCAATTCCACCGTGAAATGACCCGCCGTTAAACGTCCTATAACCATATGGTGATGAAATGCGATATCCTCCATTACTTGCAACAGGAAAAATATAACTCGCCGCACTCGCCGAAAATGTTCCGATCGGTATAATCGAAACAACCATCACTATCATAAGCAGCAACGATATAATTCTTTTCTTCATTTTGAGTTTTCCTCCTCTTTTTTGTTTTTCTTTTTATATACGATAATCGCTGTCACAGTCGCTGTTATCACGACTGCCGCAGCAGTTGAAATGATGACGATCTGCCTGTTGTCCTTTTCGCTGACCTCGAGCTTTGGCGGAACGCCGTTGTTTGCCAAACCGTATGCCTGTTTAAAAAGCTTCATCGCCTCGTCGGTATCGACATCGCTTTCCACGTCCGGCATATTCGGATTGACCTTGTTAAGGCTTTTCTGCACTTCCTTAACAAATTTCTCTTTTTGCTCCTCTGTTATTTCCGAAACGGAGGATATTTTCATTTTTCTCATAGCCCCTTGAACGGCATTGCTGACTTCTTCACTATTCATTGAATCTGTAACTGTAGCAAAAAAAATATTTTCGTATGCTTGTTCGTAAAGCTGTATAACCGAATCATAGTCGGTTACCCATGTTTGATTTTTTACCCCCGCGGCATCGGAAAGCTTTTGATTGACGGCCTTTATAAAATCATCATGAGCCGCAGCCTCATAAACATTTTTATACTTCAGCTCCTTAACCGATGATTTATAAATTTCAACGATCTTTTCGTCGCTCGGCAACGGTGCGGCAACGGATTCCGTTTTTTCGGTTGCCTTTTCCTGCGGAGCGGTTGATGTCGGCTTTTCGTTTGATTTGTTAACCGTAACATCTCGGCAATTCAAAGCGACATCGCTCCACATGGAGTCAAACGTATCCGGCTTACTGTAGCTTAGCTTTATCACCGCCTTATCCTTAACCGTCTCCTTTAACCGTACCGTTAAGACAAAAAGTGTTCCGTCTTTCTTTGAATCGGTTGTGTTGTTCCAAATAACGTCAAATCCAGTGTCACGAGCTCCGAAATTTGTGCTGAAATTTCCCTCCGTGACTGCGTCGCCCTTTTTTACTGCGACAACATCAAGCTGATCCGGCAAATAGCTGACGGAAATTTTGAACCCCATCAAGCCCTTTGTGTTTTTCAGCCTTATCGGAATTTCGACCTCCTCTCCGACCGATGCATTAACAGTTTCTGCGCCAACCTCATAATCCGCCGCCCAAGCCGAAATCGGAAGCATGGACAGCAAGAGAATTAACGCTAAAACACATATTGTTTTTTTCAACGTATCCCCTCCGCACTATCAATTTAATTACCGTCAACTTTTTTTCACAACAACTTGATTAATTTAATAAATCAGTATATAATTCTTGTGTAAGTTATTGGTAATTTTTTCTATCAGATTATAAAACCTCACAAAATCTATTTCAATATGTGCATGATATATAACCGACTTTGCGTGACAAATAACCGTGCCACATTCATTATAATTGTTGTATAATTTATGTCGTAGATTGGGGTGACATTATTATGTTGAAAATAGCAATATGCGACGACGAAAAATCCTATCTTGAGATTATTTCATTCAAAATTCAAAAGGCAATGCAGGAGCACATCGGACTTGATTTTAACGTTGAGTGCTTTTCTTCTATTGACGAATTATACGACAAAATTCAGAGTGACAAACCAGACATTGTTTTTCTCGATATTATGGTCAATAACATCAACTCGGTAAACTGGTTGACCGAGCATCAGCATAAATTTGGCAACTTATCTTTCATCATCATGACCGGCTTTCCGACGGAAACAGAAAATCTCTCCGAAATAGACTGCTGTTATTACCTGCTGAAATCAAAAATGACCGACGAACAGCTCGTTCGTGCAATCAAGAGATCTGTCAATTATGTAACAAAGGAAAAGTCGGATCTTAAAACAGTTTCGTTTGGAAAAAGAAGCTATACAATTGACTTCCAATCCGTTTTATATATAGAGACGCTGAGAAACAATTTAGTTATTCACTGTTCGGGCGGTAGCACGATAACCGTTTATTCAACGCTGAAAAGTTTCTCAAAGGCCCTTCCCCCGTACTTTCTCCAATGCCACAAAAGCTTTGTTGTGAACATGAACGTTATCAAGGGTTATGAGCCGCACAATTTTATTATTTCGGACGAGATCAAAGTTCCTATTCCGCCGAAAAAATATAAGGAAACAGTTTCACAATACAAGAACTACATAATAAATTTATAAAGGATGTTTAAACATGGATACTGTCAACATGCAAAACTTTTTCTCACTCACCGCTTTGATTCACCTCGCACGCCATTTGGCAGCATACAACATTATCCATGCTTCGTTAAAGGATAAAAAGAACAGCTTCGTAACCTTTGTTTGCGTTATCGGCTTCGGAATGCTTTGGAGTATGATATCCGGAATTCCGCCGATAAACGCATGGAACGAATACCTGCTCTATTCCGTTTTTGTAGCAGTTGAGATCGGCATAACCTTTCTCGTCTGTAATGGATCCGTCTTTGAAAAGATCTTTACCGGTGTCCTTGTCGGAATTGCAAACTTGGTTTCTCCCGCCGTTGCAATTCAGCTCATAACGGCAATGGGATATCCGTATTCATATTTTGTTTCCACAACGATACCTTCGATTCTTCTTGTTATCACCTCGGCGGTTATCTTCTCTCTTTCATTTATTTATGCTTTTGTAATCAAACTGGCAAAAGCAAAAATCTCGTCAAAAGGAAGAATAATTTCAAACAAGTCGTTTTTCTTCCTGATCATTCCACTTGTAAATCTGATTTATCTGTTATCCTATGCCATGCTTTCCAGAGCCTTGGGTCCCGAGACAATGAACGGAGCGGCTTACATAAAAATCAGGAACACGGCCTACATCGTCGCCGCAATTTGCTTTGTAACGAGCGTCGGTCTGCTTTTCTTGGTGGATTACATTGACAAAATCGAACGCAAAAACATTGAAAACGAAAAGCAAATTCTTACGAACACTCTGACATATCAGCAAACCGTTATGCTCAACGAGGAAAAAAGGGAGCTTCACAAAATCAAGCACGACCTCAACAATCTGCTCTCAACCGCAACAGGCTTTATCGAGATCGGCAAGCCCGAAAAGGCTCTTGAAATTCTCAACAAAACCGGAGATTCCGTTTTCGGTGCGATCAAAAATTCGATTTGCTCCAACGAGATCATCAGCACAATAATTTATATCAAACAGCAAAGTGCCTCCGACAAAAACGTTGAACTGAATGTCAATGTCAACGAGGATGGAATCGTCAAAATCGCCGAGTACGATCTGTGCAGACTCTTGCATAACCTCATTGACAACTCAATTAACGCCGCCGAAAAATCCGACACGGACAAAAAGTCCGAGGTCAAAATTGAAATCGGAAACGAGTTTATTTCGATCACGACCGAGAACGGCTTCAACGAAGAAACAAAGCCGAAAAAGGTCGATAAAAATCACGGCTACGGTCTGAATATCGTCAAGGAAATTTGCAACCGTTACGGCGGAAAATATTCGTCCCGTGTTGACGGAAATCATTATATTGCCGTTGCTAAAATTAAAAATATCTCCAAATAATTGTAAAAAAATAAATATAAAGGATGTTTAAGAAAAATGGTCGATCTAATGAACTTTTTTTCGCTCACCGCATTGCTTCATCTCGCACGTCACCTTTCGGCATACAACATTATCCATGCATCGTTAAAAGACAAGAAGAACAGCTTTGTTACATTTATTTGTGTTATCGGCATCGGAATGTTTCTCACCATGTTTATCTTTTTCCCTCCAATGAACACATGGAGCGATGCGTTGTTTTATATTTTGTTCATTTTGCTTGAAATTGTCATTACGTTTTTCACCTGTAAAGGCTCTGTATTCGAAAAAATTTTTACTGGTGTACTAATCGGAGTCGCTAATATGCTTTCGCAGATTTTAGGCTTTCAGTTAGTTGCCCTTATGGGCTTTCCGTACTCATATTTTCTCTCTCCTACAATTCCGGCATTGCCTCTCATTATTTTTTCGTCGCTGATTTTTTCACTGTCTTTTATTTATGCTTTCATAATCAAATTAGTTAAAAACGTATTTTTTTCAAAGAAAAAGTTAATCACAAATAAATCTTTCTTCTTTCTGCTGATCCCTATTATTAACATTTTTTATCTTTTATCCTATACTTTGATTTGCGGTACTTTAGGCGACGATGCATTGAACAGCGCCGCATATATGAAGGTAAGATCCACAATTTCTATCGTCGCCGCAATTTGCTTTGTAACGAGCGTCGGTCTGCTTTTCTTGGTGGATTACATTGACAAAATCGAACGCAAAAACATTGAAAACGAAAAGCAAATTCTTACGAACACTCTGACATATCAGCAAACCGTTATGCTCAACGAGGAAAAAAGGGAGCTTCACAAAATCAAGCACGACCTCAACAATCTGCTCTCAACCGCAACAGGCTTTATCGAGATCGGCAAGCCCGAAAAGGCTCTTGAAATTCTCAACAAAACCGGAGATTCCGTTTTCGGTGCGATCAAAAATTCGATTTGCTCCAACGAGATCATCAGCACAATAATTTATATCAAACAGCAAAGTGCCTCCGACAAAAACGTTGAACTGAATGTCAATGTCAACGAGGATGGAATCGTCAAAATCGCCGAGTACGATCTGTGCAGACTCTTGCATAACCTCATTGACAACTCAATTAACGCCGCCGAAAAATCCGACACGGACAAAAAGTCCGAGGTCAAAATTGAAATCGGAAACGAGTTTATTTCGATCACGACCGAGAACGGCTTCAACGAAGAAACAAAGCCGAAAAAGGTCGATAAAAATCACGGCTACGGTCTGAATATTGTCAAGGAAATTTGCAACCGTTACGGAGGAAATTATTCATCGATAATTAACGGGAATCGGTACGTTGCCGTTGCAAAAATAAGGAATCTTTCTTACTGAATCGTAACCTTCCATCAAAAGGGGTCAGTGGCTATAAGTCCAGATACAAAGGGGCTGTAAAAAAACAGCCGACAAAAAGAACGACTGCAAGTAACCGAAAAAGGTATGCTTGCAGTCGTTTTTGTGGTATAATTGAGATATGAGAAACAATAAATACCAACGAATATATAATACACCATATCAATTAAAATTACCACTGGAAATTGAAAAAATAATAGAAATTTCCGACCCGGTATATACATTCTGCGAAGTTTTGAATCAAATAGACCTAAAAAGATATCTTGTTGTTAAGGAAAACAGGACAGGACGAAAAAGATTTGATTCGGAAACTTTGCTGAAAGTAATACTGTTCGCTTTTATGGAACACGGATATGTTTCAACACGGGAAATAGAAAAGTTATGTAAAACAGATATACGATTCATGTATCTGCTGAACGAACAGTCTGCACCAAGTCATATGACGATAGATAATTTTATGAACTGTTGTCTTGCAGACAGTATAGAGAATATATTCAAAGAAATTAATAAATACATCTTTGAACAGGAACAGGTTGACACAGAGCATATTTACATAGACGGAACCAAACTTGAAGCCAACGCAAACAAGTACAGCTGGGTGTGGAAAAAGAGCAGTATCAAGAACAGAAATAAAACATTCGTAAAAGTAAGTGCGCTTCTTGAAGAAATCAATAAGTTTATCGCATATCAAGGGGTAAGATTTGATATTCGTACAGAATATGCTGTTGAATATATGGAAGAAATCACAGCAAACTACATTCGTCTCGTAAATATTAATCCTGAAAAGCTTGTCAGAGGCAGAGGACGCCGCAAAACAACAGAACAAAGATATTACGAAAAACTGACAGAGTATACCGAAAAGCTAAAGAAATATGCGGAACATATCAGAATAAGCGGTGAACACAGAAACAGCTATTCAAAGACAGATAACGGAGCAACATTTTTCAGGATGAAAAAAGACTATATGGGTAATGACCGGCTTCTCCCCGGCTACAACATTCAGCTTGGCTTATGTGACGAATATATAGCCGTATATGATGTAAAGCAGTACGCTTCGGATATGGACTGCTTTCAACCGTTAATGGAAAAATTCAAAGACATATATCACAAATATCCTCAGTACCCCGTAGCTGATGCAGGTTACGGAAGCTTCAATAATTATCTTTACTGCGAAAAACACGGAATGGGGAAATATATGAAATTCACCATGTTTAAAAAAGAAACAGAGGATAAAAAATACCGAGAAAATCCATACAGAGCAGTTAATTTTTACATAAATGAAAACGGCAATCCTGAATGTCCTAACGGAAAAGGATTCCGTTATCTTTACAGCAGACCTGTAAGAGGAAATCAATTCGGCAGAACAGAGGAATTGTATCAGTGTGAAGATTGTTCGGATTGTCAACTTAAAGAACAATGTTGTAAATGTGAAGGAAATCGTATTGTTCGTATAAATGAAGAACTGACAAAATTCCATAAAGAAGTTTTGAACAATCTCAACAGCACAAAAGGTGCACTTTTACGAATGAACAGAAGCATACAGGCAGAGGGTGCATTTGGCATAATCAAATGGAACAGAGAGTACAAAAGGGCGCGAAGACGAGGGCTAAAAGGAGTAAATTTTGAGTTAGCACTGATTTCCTGCGGTTTTAATCTTCATAAATATCATTTAAAGAAACAAGCGCAACAGCTTGCCGCCTAAGAAAAACCAAAATGTTTTCAACATGGCTGACGAAAACTCGTCGGCTTTGATTGTTGTATCTTAAAAGCCGAAGTTTTTCAACATTTCAACACTTCAATACAAAAAATCATCCGAGACTCGCTCTTCACGAATCTCGGATTTTTTGAGGCTGTTTTTTACAGCCCCTTTTTGTTTGTCTTTACGTAGCAAAAATCAAACTTGGTTTTTACTGATAATATCCGATTACAGAAATCGCTAAATCTATAATGCTATTTTACTGCAAAATCGCAAAATGTTATTGATTTCTACATTAATTATGTTCGTAAAACAACGGATTCGACAAACTGGTTTAGCTTCATACACAAGCAAAACTAAAGCTGCTATTTTGTGATTATTTAAAAAGCTGATAGTTCTTCATATGAAATTTTCATATATATCTCTCTTTCAAGTTCTTTATTTCAACCTAAAATAGCGAGTATTTTTTCCTTTGCCCTCTCGTTGAAGCTCACCCGAAGCAACCAATTTGCGTAAAGCTCCTTCGATTGAGCTGTCGCTGAGTGTCGGACAAAGTTCTCGAATATCCTGTTTGTTGAAGCGTCCGATTTTATTCTCACTTGCTCTTTTTACCATCTCAATAGCAGGTAGTTTTGTTTCTACAAGTGCCATTCGATCTTCAAAATCTTTGTATGTGGCAAGAATTGTTCCGAGAATATATTTAATAAAGGGTACAACATCTTCTGTTCCCTCGTGCCAACCGATCTGGGATTCGGCAAGAGCATTGTAGTATAGATCCTTGTTCTTTGCTATCTTTGCTTCAAGAGAAATATATTTACCGACATAAAATCCACTTCTATACAAAAGTAACGTTGTAAGTACTCGGCTCATTCTTCCGTTCCCGTCATTGAATGGGTGAATACATAAGAAATCATGAATAAAGATCGGAATTGCAATTAAAGGCTCCAACTCCATATTTCCTATCACCCTGTTATATTCTTCGCAGATTTTATCCATTGCCTCCGGAGTTTCATACGGTGCAAGCGGAGTGAACAATGTTTCAACATGACCGTCAGGATAAGTGGCACTGATATAATTCTGCACCGTTTTAGATTGTCCGGCAAGAGGATTGTTCATATGGCTGTAAAGCATTTTATGAAGCTGAAGTATATAATTTTGTGTAATCGGTATCGTATCAAAATTATCATGTATAACACTCAGCACATCTCGATATCCCGCTATCTCCTGCTCATCACGGTTCCTCGGAGTTGTTTTTTCTTCAACAAGCTGGCGAATTCGAGTATTCGTTGTAACAATACCCTCAATGGCATTTGACGCTTCGGTGCTTTGAATCTTTGCAATCTCAACTAACTTTTCAAGTTCTTCCAGGTGCTGCTTCAAAAAAAGTTCTTGCTTACCTGCCTCTTTATATATTGCTGCAATCAATCCAAGAGTTTCCGAATCCCATTTCTGATCCTTTATTGCAGAATAGTTAAAGTTTCTCATTGCCTCACCTCCACTATCATTCCCTTAAAATATATCATATTATGAGGGATTAGTCAACAAATTAAGCGAATTGGTAATTAGTATACTCAACTAAAGGGTTTATATTATTACATTTTCATTGATAATCAAGCACACAATATACTCCTACAGTACAAAAGAAAAGCAGAATTTAAATCGAACACTTTGATTCAGATTTTGAAGTCTGTCAACTCATAATTTTTTAAATAATATCAAAGCTTATTTTTGTTAGAATGTCACCATGCATAAAAATACCGCAATTATATCATCTGGTGCAAATTGCATTTTTTCTCCAGATTTTGCAACTATAATACGTCCTAGTCAGTATTCAGCAAAACAGTTTTTCTGCCTGCTGCCCTTTTTACTGTAAAAATCTCCAATATATTTTTCCTGATTTTAATAAATATTGTAGTGTCATTTTTCAGTTTTATCTCTCCAAATTGCTTTATTTATTCACATTCAATTTCAGTCCATGTAACCCTTTCTCAATTTTAATATAATCAGTTTTTCCAACTGCATTTATTGGTATTTCATCAACAATCTCAATTATATGCGGAAAAATATATTCGGGCAATACGGTTTTTATTGTACTTTTAATTTCATCAAGACTTAAAGCTTCATCTTTAACTATAATGCTATAAATCTTATTTATTGATTTATCATCTTTGATACAGCCAACCGCACAATTTTTAACACCCTTTATTCCCAATATACAGTTTTCAATATAATCAGGAAATATCTTAAAGGTGTTTCCGTTATCGTCTATATAGCCATATATTCTTTTTAAACGGCCTTTTATAAATACATATCCGTCTTTATCAACATATCCTAAATCACCTGTATGTAACCATTTTAAGCCGTCTTTATGAGTTTTTAAAATAATCTTACTTTCTTCTTTATCATTAAAATACTCGTTTGTCATAGACGGTGTATTAAAGCATATTTCTCCGATTTCATCATATTTCAATTCATTCAATTTCTCATCTACAATCTTAACATTGTAATTTACAAACGGTATTCCTACACTTCCTAATTTTCTTTTTATGCTCAAATTTGAAGTTGCTGCAGATGATAGTTCACTCATACCATATCCAACAATTAATTTGCCGTTTGAGTTGTTGTTCAAATAGTTAACAGCCTTATTTTCAACTATTTCAGGAACATTTTCACCACCTATCCCAACAATTTTTAATTTAGAAATTGAAATATTTTTATCTTTCCATATATCAAGCATTTGATTTAATTGACTTACTCCTAAAACCATCAGTTCTGGATTTTCTTTTTTCTGAATTTTCACCAACGACTCTAATTTAGGTAACGGACACATTAAAACTGTTAAGCCTTGTATCATTGGGGTATGTATTCCTATACCAAATCCGTACGAATGAAACGGCGGAATAGAATGAAGTATTTTATCACCTCTTGTATATCCAAGTCCTAAATTGCCATAAGTCATAGCCAAATAATTTAAATTATAATTTGTAAGCATAACTCCTTTTGGTTTACCTGTGGTTCCGCCGGTATGTAAAATAACAGAAAAATTATTTTTAATAGGCGTTATCGTTTTATTATCATTGTATTCATTTATGAAATCGTAAAAACTTGCAACATTTTTTAATTCTTTTATATTACTGCTTGTTTTCTTTTTCAAAACATATTTAGTAATTCCATTTGTTGAATCAAATAAATTAGTAATAATTATTTTTTTAACATTAATGTTTTTTGATGCGTTAAATATTTTTTCAGAAAATAGATTTAATGCTATAACAATTTTAGAATTTGTGCTAATAAAAGATGATTTAAAGTTTTCTTCACTCAAGGAAACATATTCAAGATTTACCGTAGCACCAATCTTATTTAACGCATATATACAAATAAGTGTTTCCGGTGTCATTAAGGAGCAAATAGTTACTATATCACCTTGCTTTACTCCAAAATTATAAAAAGCATTTGCAGTTTTATCTATCAACTCAAATATTCTCTTATAAGTAAATGATTTATTAAAATATTTAACAGTAATATCTTCAAGATGATTTTTATTGCACTCATATACATATTCATACATTGAGCAATTCGGCAATACTGCGTTTATCGCCTCATCACTGTAATACTTAAGCCAGGGCTTGTCTATTGATGGATAGCCTGTTGTTTGATTAGCATTCATTTATATCCTCCGTTAACATTTCTTTTAATGAACAATCGTATACATTATTGTCCTTTACACATAAAAAGTTCTCTGTTTCAGACAAAAGTTTTTTAATATCTTTTTTACCACTTTTTGCCACAGGAAAATCATTTCTGATTTTAATTGCTACAGGAACACTTGATAATGGCAATATATTTTTAAAATCATTATATATTTCAAGAACGGTCTTTTTTATAAAATCAGCTTTTTTTGTATTAAACTGTATATGAACTATAACATTTTGATATTTATTATCATTAAATTTGATTCCCACAGCTTCGCAATCAATTACAAATTCATATTTCTTTGCAATTTCTTCGACTTCAAACAAATATTGTTTTTTCTCTATTCCGTTATCATCAATCACGATAAAATCGCTTTTTCTCCCTCTATAAGTTACAAAACCATTTTCATCTACAAAACCAATGTCACCGGTTTTATAATATTTTTTCGAATTAATATAAATAAAACTGTTTTGAGTTTTGCTTGTATTATCAGTGTATCCGAGCATCATCATAGGCGTACTGTAACACAATTCACCTGATTGATTATATTTTAATTGCTTACCTGTTTCATCGATTACCGCAACATTTACTTGCGGTAACGGAACACCTGCGGTCCCCGCTTTATATGCTTGACGAAGAGTAGTTGTTGCACATGCGCCAACTTCGGTACTGCCGGCACCTGAATAAAGTGGAGTTTTACACCCGAATTTTTTTAATTTTTCAAATATTTTCTGCTGTCTGTATACTGAAGCACCATCACCTCCTGCAATAGGATGCGTAAGTTTTGACAATGTGTCTTTTTTTAATTTTGAATTACTTACCGCTTCCCACATCTCATTTGATATTATTGCAACGCCGATTTTAAATTGATGTTGCAAAAAGCTCTTACCTATTGTTTTTTTATCAAAAACAGGATCTAAAACATTAATCATTCCAACTAAAGGAGGTAACAAAAAATTATTATTTACACCGGTAGAAAAGCATATTGGTACTTTATGTAAACTGGCTGTATTTTCATCTGTTCCTAAATCTGCCAACTCATGATTTCTAGCCATATATATTATTGAATCAACTGACAAATCAATTCCTTTAGCTTTAGAAGTTGTTCCGCTTGAATAAACTGTCAAAAATTTTAGATTTTTATCGTATTCTGCAATTTTGACATCAGGCATAGAATCGGATTCCTTAATCAAATCATCATAATAACTAATGTCTAATCCATATGTTTTAGCCAAACAATCGAAATTCTTTTTGTAATTGCATCTTTGTTTAAGGGTTATCGCTTTGATGAATTTAGGAAATGACTCTGAAAAATGAACAGCCACTATTTTTTTATTTGCCATTTCAGGCATTTTTAACGTTTCCTCAAACAAATCATAAAACACATCTAAAATAACGAAAACATTAAAATCAGAATTTGAATTTCTATAAATTATGACCTCTTAACAGCGGTTACAGGTTATCATTAAAATCCTCCAAAAGCCTTGAAAATAAAGGATTTTTCGCAGTGTGCTCACCTTATCCCTTTATACGATTTCACTTTTGTTTATGCTTCCCTCGTGACCTCATAAGGGAAAAATCAAGGGAAGAAAAAACTCGTAACACGATATAACAAAATGTGGTAATCGGGAAACTGTGACATATGTGCGAATATATTATATTGGAGGATTTTATAATGGACAAGTATATTTACGATAACAGCAACGGCTTATGGTATGAATTACAGGGCGATTATTATATCCCCTGCCTAGTATTACCTGCCGAAAAAGAAGAAAGGCATATCGGAGTATGGGGACATCGGCATTTGCAGTATCTTAAAGAAAACCGCAAGGTTTTGTATACCGATTTGCTCACAAGCAGCAAGCTGAACCGTTACCTTGCCGACATAGATTTACAGGCTTCTGAACGCCTTGAAAGGCTCACAGAGCAGATGAAACAAGCTGAGGGTATCACGGAACAGTTAAAGGCTGAAAACGCCATGGAATGGGTGCAGAAAATGAACAATATCCGCCATAGAGCCGAAGAAATTATTTGCAGAGAGATAATCTATGCCTAACCAATAAAAACGCATACAGTCGATAAAAGAGGGCAATACCGACACCAAACGATATTGCCCTCTTTCTTTGGAGATAATTCTCACGCCTGATAAAACAGTTTTCTGAAACTGGTAGTATAAAAGTCCACTACTGTCCTATATTGTCCGCAAAAATCCGCAACAGTCAAAATCTATCCTTGATTTTTATAGAGTTAGATGTTATACTTGACAAAGTAGGAGGAGTGTGCTATGGCTGATGAAATCTTCACTGTTGCTCAAACAGCACAGTATCTTCAAGTATGCGAAAAAACAGTACGGAGATTAATTAGTTCAAACAAATTGATTGCTTCCCGTGTTGGTGCTGGAAATCGCTCTCTTAGAATTAAAAAATCCGATATTGACGATTATTTAGCAGAGCATGTAAATAAAACGAAAGGAGCTACTGTCAATGAGTGAGGAATTGATTCAAAAAAATCTGGTAGAAGCTCCCGAAAAGATGGGCGACTGGAATTTTTATAATATTGGTGCAACAACGCTCAAAGCATTGAAAGGCGCTAAAATTATTCCAGACAAGGATTATGACGAATTTGAGGCAAAAAAACCAGATGCACTTATCGTAAAGAAACCATTGGTAATTGCAGCAATCGAATATAAAGTACCTTCCCAGTTGCGTACTGAAAAGCAGATTGAGAAGGCTATTTCTCAGGAACTTGGAACCGCACAGGCTCTGCAGGCTAAAGTATACATAATTACTGATGGTAAGAAGAGCATTTGGGTAAATCCTGCGAATGGGCATGAAATTTTGCAGGAGGACGGCAGCAAAATTACCCTCAATTTTGATAAAACCAGCGCAGAGTGTATTGTTTTGATTAACAAGATCAGAGCGTCTATCAACGCAACAAATGACACATTGAAAGCCGCCGCCTCGGTAGACCCGCTGCCGTTAGCCGAAAAGATATGGCAAGATTTGTGGGCTGTATCAGGCGCTACACCAGAGAACTGTCTTTATACTTTCGTTGAGATATTTATATTTAAATACCTCAGCGATCTTGGAGTACTTAAAGGCATGTACTCTTTTTATGACCTCTTGAGTAAGTATTCAGGGAATAATGAAAATGAAGTTCTTGAGTTTTATGCTTCTACTATTCGTGTAAAGATTAAAGAACTATTCCCCGGCAATCCTAAAGACAAAACTACCATTATCAATGGTACAATATTTGTTTCCAAAGACGATAAGGCTGTGTCTGGATATGCTACCGTATTCCACAAGATTTTGAAACGCTTCAACGATTTTGGAACACTTGAAAACATAGATTATGATTTTAAAAGTAAGCTCTTTGAAACTTTCTTGAAAGAATCTATCAGTAAGAAAAACTGGGGACAGTATTTTACTCCTTTGAAGGTTGTTCGAGCCATTGTTAATATGGCTGATATTGAACCTGGGATGAAAATATGTGACCCCGCTTGCGGCGTTGGAAAATTTTTGCTTGAGCCTATCTTGCATAATCTGAATAGGCTATATGTAGTATCTGCAGATGAGGCTGGAAATGAAAAGTTGCTGCCTCAGATCTCTCTTTCTGGGTTCGATAAAGGCTTTGATAAGGATGAACAGAAGACAATTATTCTTGCAAAAGCAAATATGCTGATATATATGTCCGGTATGATCAAAGAACATCCTGGGCTGACAAAGCAATTTGCAGAACTGTTCAACAACACCTTTACGCTACAGACTAACTCTATCCTTGGTACATTAGCAAAACCAATTACAGAGGAATATGATTTAATCCTTACAAACCCACCATATGTTATGAGTGGTAGTAGCAATTTGAAGGAAGAAATTTCCAAGGACGATACCCTGAAAAAATATTTCTCCATAAGTGCCATGGGCATTGAAGGCTTATTTATGGAGTGGATTGTCCGTGCTCTGAAGCCAGGGAAAAAGGCTTTTATTGTTATCCCTGATGGCATTATGAATCGAAGCAACGATAAAAAACTACGAGATTTTATCCTCGAACAGTGTAATATTGATGCAGTTATTTCTCTGCCGTTGAATACTTTTTTCACCACCAATAAGAAAACCTATATTCTTGCCCTGACGAAGAAAGTTGCCGTGAATGTTGGCGGTGTAGCCACTTTGCCAAAACAGATGACTCCGGTTTTTACCTACCTTTGCTCTGAGATTGGTGAGACTCGAGATGTTTATCGCTTTGATATTGATCAAAACGATTTGGAGGTTGCCTCCGACCTGTTCAATATGTTCAAGGGAGCCAAATCTAAGTTCAGAACAGATGATAAACGTTGTAAAATCGTCGACATTGAAGACTTTTATAACGGTACCCATTGGTCTGTTGATCGCTGGTGGACCAGAGACGAAAAAATTGCTCTCGGCATAGAAGACAACATTGAAACTGTATCTTTGGAAGATTATATTGGCATGGTCAGTGATACTGCCTCTACTCTTATGGAATTTGACGAGCCATTACGAGAACTTGTAAAAAAAAAATCCGCAATAGTGAGTTCAATCGAAGTATCGCTGAACGATAAAACTTTGTTCGATTTATCAATCGGCAAAAGACTTTTGCGAAAGGATTATATTGAAGCAAGCGGCGGGATTCCAGCATATAGTTCAAATGTTTTCTCTCCGTTTGTCTATACCTCCTACAGTAATGTGGTAGATTTTAGCGTTCCATATGTGCTTTGGGGAATTGATGGTACTTTTGAATTCAATGTTATGCCAATAGGCAAGAAATTTGCGTATACTGATCACTGTGGCGTAATTAAAATCAAAAATCCAAAGATCAATCCCTATTATCTTGCATACACACTGGAAGAGAACAAGCACAAATATGGATTTGACCGTGGGTTGAGAGCATCGTTATCAAACATGAAATCAGTAAAAGTTAGTATTCCGATTGATGACTCTGGTGAATTTGATGAGAGTGCCCAATCCAGCATTGCTGATTCCATGTTGGGCATGCGTCAAATACGAGACAATCTTTCCGAAAAGAGGACAAACATTGCTGAAATTAAAGTTGTTTTGGAAGACGAGAATTATAAATATAGTTATTTCCCACTGACAAATATTCTCGAGCCAATAAAAGGTCTCTCAAAATATACAAAGAAATATGGCAATCTTCATGAGGGACCATATCCTGTTTATTCTGCATCAAGTAAAAAAGCATTAACTTATATTGATACTTTTGATTATGATGGCAAATATATGACATGGTCTACAAATGGATTTGCTGGTACAATTTTAGTCTTAGATGGGAAGTTTTCTATCAATGGTGATCGTGGCGTTTTAATTCCAAAAGATGGCCGAACCGACATTGACCTTGATTATATGAAGTTCACATTAGAGCCTCTTTTCCGTGATTTGGCGAAAGGACGCAAAGGTGATAATGGCGAAGATGAGTTCACAAAGCTATATCCATCTATGCTGAATGATATTATGATTCCTGTTCCAGTTGACGAACATGGGAGCATTGATCTGTGTGCACAGAAAGAGATCGCTACTAAGTATTTGGCTATTGAGCGGAGCAAGGATGAAGTAGTTTCAAAATTGGATGCTTTGATCCAGCAAAAAATAGAATTATAGCAATAAGATGAGGCAGCCAGGTATGTGGTACCTGGCTGCCGTTCTATGTAAACACCGCCGGAGAACCGGCAGTGCTGTGATCAAAGCTATCTTTCTCTTTCGTGGGACTTTTTTCGTGTTCTATGCTGCTTGCCCTCCGCCTGTAACCGCCTGAGCGTATCACGAACACTTTTTCTTTCAGGTGGTGCGTATCGTTCTTTTTTGCCGGGTCTGCTGTTTTCCTTGACCTTGCGTTCCCACTCGGCAAGCTCGCGGTTGTACTGCTCTACAACACCCTCCATTTTTCGGAAAGTAGCCATAAACGCCTGTACATTGGGATAACCGTCCGCTTTCAGTGTGTCGGGAATTTTGTCCAGCTTATCAGCAATTTCCTTTTCAGTCTGCTGTATCTGTACTTCCAGTGCCTTTCGCTCTTTGCCCTTGAAGATACCTTTCGCTTCGGCAAACTGCTGTTTCAGGTCGGGTAGCACCTTGTCCTGCAAGTGCTTGATTTCTTTTGCCCTGTCCTGCACCTTAATCATCAGGCTTCGCATATGACGGAACTCGGATATGTCAATATCCAGTGTGGGCTTGGGCGGCATATCCTTTTCCCGGATAAGGTTTTGCAGAAAATCCTTTGCCTTGCTCACAATACTGCGGAACAGGTTGGGAAGCCAACCGCTGTCACGGATAGACTGGCTGACTTTTTCGTGGATCTGTGTCTGTTTGACCTCCAATATCGTTTCTTCCGAAATGCCTGTGATCAGTGCCATATCCGCTGTTCGATTCCATTCCTGCCTTGCGGCATTGTCGGCTTTGATTTCTTCCTCTTTCGGATTGTTCTTGCCGATTTTCTTGGTGGGCAGATACACGCCGTTTTTGTCAAAGACCTTTAGCTGCTGTTCGGGGTCTGCGATATGGCGGTTGATATGGGCTGTGTAAAACTGCTTGACTTCTTCAAGAAAGGCTTCACTTTTGAAACGCTCGTCTTTGGTGGTAAAGAGATGGCTTTCGTAAATCTCGCCCTTTTTGATGACCGTACAGCCATTTCGTATCTGTCCGTCCTCCCCGGTGATTTCTTTCTTGGTGCGTACCCTTTGCCCTGCTTCATTAAAGAAAACACTTCGGGTGGCTACCTTTACATCAGGCTCCGGGAGCAGCTTTCGTTCGCTGAAAATCAGGTGGATGTGGTAGTTGGTCTTTCGTTTGTTGTGGTGGAGTGCCGACACACATTCCACGCCGTACCGCTTGCGAAACAGGTCTGTGAAGTCTTTCAGCACCTTATCGGGGTCAAATTTGGTGTAGAGTTCCGGCAGGGCGATGATAAGCTCCCTTGCTTCGATACACTTTCCTGTGGTGCCGCTTCGCTTAAATTCCTGCTGACTTTCCCTTGCAAGATTGCTCCAAAAGGTGCTGTCTGCGGTGCGGTAGGTGGCATACAGGTTCTCCTGTTTTGCCTTGCTTGTGATATACGAAATGCGTCCTTTGACATTTGGCAGCTTCGACATCTGAATGAAGCTGTGTCTTGCCATAGTGTCCTTTCTCCCGTATTGGGGCGTTCTCATTTTGCAACCGACTGGTCGGTTGCGGCTGTTCCGATGGCATTTGACAGAGGGACAGCAACAGAAAATTGCGATGCAATTTTCTCTGTATCATAGCAGAGGGAGTGCGCCGATGCTGTGATACAGGCTCCCTGCAAGGGCGAAATACCCAGAGTACAAATCGTCAGATTTGTGCGAGGGGTGTATTTCGCTCTCAAACGCCGAGGGCTTTTAGAGAACGGTTATTCGACTTTTCGTACATCTTTTTCATTGAGCAAATTTCGCCCCTGATTGACGGTCATAAAGTGCTCCAGCGTATCAGTTCGGATGATGGTCTTTCTTCCTACCTTTAGGACAGGAAGCTTGCCCCAGTCTACCAACTTGCGCATAGTATTTCTCCCGATGCCCGTACATTCAGCGGCTTCTTCGATGGTAAGTCCCATTTTGGTTGTGCTCATATTCATTCCTCCTTTGTGAAATACTCGTTTTACAACTCTGCAATCATAATTATACTTATTTTGCCATCTCTTGTCAACCTATTTTGCAACCTGTTATTAAATATTTTTGAGAAATACGCAAAATATGGTTGCAAGTTGAGCTCTTTCGTGTTATACTTATATTCGCAAGGAGGTGAAAACCTTGAAAGAAGAAATTACATTCACCGCAAAACAGGTCGGTGAACGAGTGAAGGAACGAAGATTGGAACTGAATCTCACAATGCCGGAACTCGGAAAACGCATAGGTGTGAACAAATCCACCATCCAGCGATATGAAGCAGACGGTGTTGACCCGAAGCGAACCATGATTATCAACGGACTGGCAGAAGCACTTCTGACCACTCCCGAATGGCTGACAGGTCTTTCCGAAGAAAAGGAATATGACACCAAAACGCTCTGCCAGAGAGACATTGAAAGTCACATTGCAAAATACCTTGACAGCGTGAGCGTTGTTCAGGGAGAGCCGCACCAACAGCTTCTGACCACATTTCTTGGAAAGATGATAGACCTGTACTCGGTACTCTGTTATCACTTTGCTGATGCTATGGCAGAGGTTGACCGTGTAGCTGCTGACGAAGGGCTGAAAGAATCACTGATGCGCTATGCCATTGAATCGGGCGCAATCACAGAAAAGGTCTATCACAACGAAATGGAAGCACCGATTGAAGATATGAAGCGTTTTCTTGATGGAATTTTACATATCTACGATGAGGGTCGCACAAAGGTATCTATGAGCGAACTCTTCGGGATAGTGACGGCAGCCGAAGAAAAGCTGAGCGAAAAGAAAAATTCCGTGGCACCTTGACAAATGAAAATGCCGGCTGAAACAACAACCGGCAAGTGACACTATTACTTTACGCACACCATATGTCACAGGCCCGATTGCCACGGATAGAAAGGAGATATTTTATCTATGGCAAAAGGTTCTGTAAGAAAGAAAGGTAAAAAGTGGTACTATCGCTTTTATATCGAAGATGAAAGCGGAAACCGTGTGCAGAAGGAGTTCCCCGGGACAGAAAGCAAGGCAGAAACCGAAGCACTGCTTCGAAAGGCAATGGAGGACTACGAAGAAAAGAAATTCGTTGCCAAAACGGAGAATGTTACGGTGGGAATGCTTTTAGATCAATGGGTGGAAGAAGAATTAAAGCCCGGCAATCTGAGTAACGGTACGGTTATGGCGTATCAGGGTACTGTCAACCGTATCAAACAGCACCCCATCGGCAACCGAAAACTGAAAAGTATAACGGCTGACCATTTACAGGCATATATTGACTTCCTCAGTTTCGGCGGTACAAATCCCGACGGCACACAGGCAAAGGCGCTCAGCAAAGGGTATCTGCGATTGTTCCCGGCAGTCCTGCAAGGGGCGTTCCGCTTTGCGGTGTTCCCCAAAAGGCTGATTTCCTTTAACCCGATGCAGTATGTAGTGTGGAGGGGCAAAAAGGAAGAATACGAACTGTTCTCAGACGAGGACGGGGATGTGACTTCCGCACCTACGATCAGCCACGAACAGTATCTGAAGCTGGAGGACTTTCTGAAAAAGAAAGACAATCCTGCTCTGCTGCCCATTCAGATTGCCTACTACACGGGGCTTCGCATTGGTGAAGTCTGCGGCTTGACCTGGCAGGATATTAACCTTGAAGGTCAGTACCTTACAGTACGCCGCAGTATGCGCTACAACGGGGCAAGGCACAAGACGGAAATCGGAGCGACCAAGCGAAAGAAAATCCGTACTGTGGACTTCTGCGACACACTGGCAGAAATTCTTAGAACAGCCAAAGCCGAACAGCATAAAAACCGCTTCCGATACGGAGAGTTGTACAGCCTCAACTATTACAGTGAGGTCAAAGAAAAAGACCGTACTTATTACGAGGTTTACAGCCTGCCGAGAACGGAGGAAGTCCCGGAGGGATACAAGGAAATATCCTTTGTCTGCCTCAGGCCGGACGGAGCGTTTGAATCGCCGAGTACGGTAGGGGTTATGTGCAGGGCGGCTAAGAAGAAGCTGGAAGGCTTTGAAGATTTTCATTTTCACATGCTGAGACACACATTCACCAGCAATCTGCTCTCAAATGGAGCAGCACCAAAGGATGTGCAGGAGCTTCTCGGACACGCTGATGTCAGTACCACAATGAATATCTACGCTCACGCTACAAGGGAAGCGAAGCGTACTTCCGCAAGGCTGCTGGATAAGGTAGTCGGCGGCGAATAACAAAAAGTTTCCCTTGTTTTCGCTCATAAGGGAAAAAACAAGGGAAAATACATAAGATTTGAGAATTACACAGGCGAAAAGCCTTGAAAATACATGGTTTTCAGAGGGTTGAGTAGATAAATCGGAATTTATCACGCTATCAATAAGCAAATCTTTTTCATAAGTAATATTAACTATATTTACGCCTGCACCAATTTTGCTTAATCCCATTATTATATAAAAAGCTTCCGGAATACCAATCATCCCAAACAAAACCTGTTCTCTTTTTTTTACACCTAAACAATTCAGAATTTTTGCAGCTATATCACTATTATTTATGACATTCCGTCTTGAAATAACATTTTTGTAATAATCTATCCCCGGATTGTTCAAGTAATTCTTATTTGCCTTTAAATAATACTCATAATAAGTTAAATTGATCGGTTCAATTTTATCGGCATCCTTAGGATAATACTTTAGCCAAGGCTTGTCTATTGACGGGTAGCCTGTTGTTTGATTAGTATTCATTTATAGCCTCCTCTAAAATAGTCGCTTGTTAAACAGAAATGCTGTTTTGGCGTTTATATCTATGGTGTTCAAATGAGAAAAAGCTTCCTTATTTTCAATGATATTTTTAGGCTTGAAAATATATTGTTCCTCTGTTTTTCTCACGTCATCCGGATTTTCTCTTGATCTTCTATATTCTTGTAATTTCAGTCTCACTTCATTATCCCAATCAAAATTTTCAACAACCATTTTTGCTCTTGTTGAAGCATTATATTTTTCCATATAATTAAATGCCGTAGTTGCCATTATGTCTCTTAATTTATTAATGGACTCCACCCTGTCATCAAACGGGGCAAACGGTTTATGGATTTTAACATAACATGTATTTGATTCTTTATGGAAGAATAAATATAACGGAATGATTGGAACTGCAGTTTCTTGGGATATGGTAACGCATCCATAATTCATAGGGAGCATCAATAAATTTGGAGAATTATTCCATGTTGCTTCAGGATACATTAAAACATTTTCTCCGCGTTTTAAGTGCCAGACAACTTCATCTCTTGATTTCCTTCTCATACTTTTATCTGTTCTGCTTGTCCAAATAACCCCGTTTAGTTCAAGAAACAATCCATCTAATTTATGCCTGTCCTCATCGCTTACAAGTGCAAATACGTGTTTTTGTATAACCTGTGCTGCCGTAGGTATATCATTTACACAAAAATGATTTGCTATATAAATGTAATTACCTTTCTCCGGAACGGCACCATCTATTTTTAAATTATACTTTTGCACTATGGAAAAAGCTTTAAACATCAAAGGATGAATAATCTCATTAAATCTACTTTTGATTAATATAATTTCATTCATAATTTATTCCTTTTATTAAATAAAAAAGCATTGCCTTTGTTCAATTTCAGTTTTTTATATTGCTTTCTGACAGCAATATGCTTTAAATCCGTTTTGTCTAAATATTGTGATGAATTCTCTATTTCGTAATCATAAAACGGAAGCATTTGATTAACCAAATCATCCAGAAGATTTTGCCAATACTCTCTAGCATTGCCGATATCGGTACGACTGCAACGAGAATACTTTTCCATTAGCTCATACTTAGCAGTTGCCATCAGATCACGCAAAGTATCCAAGCCCTCCTGCCGTTCATATTGAGCTATGTCAAAGGCATCGCAAACCTTGGCATAAACCTTATCACCCTCTTGAATAATGGCAACAGGCACTACCAAAGCACCGCTTTGCTTGGCGACATCATATACGCCCGGAAAAAGCTTTTGCACAATAAGATTTTCCGTTTTGTTGAGCGTCCCTTCCGGGTACATAAGAATATTTGTGCCAAGGCTTAAGGCATAATTCATTTTAGGCTTTGCCGCCTGTCTGCTTTGCTTATTTTTTCTGTCAACCAAAATAACACCGTTAAGCCACAATGACGGACCGTCTATTGTGCCAAAGAAATCAGGAAGTGAGCCGAACAAAAGATAGGCATGTCTGCCTACAGCACTTATTCCACAAGCAATATCATCCTTTAATCCGTGAGTGGCGGCAAAAATCAAAGGCTTGTCCTTTGGCAAATTTTTATTTCTTTCAATTATGTATTTATTTTTAGACGACATCGGTGCAATAACATTGCGAATAAGCGGGCTTATTGTCTTTCTTACAGCTATACCTCGCTTTGATATTACACTTGACGGTTCGTTTTTAAGAAGATATTTTAAAAATTCATTTTTCATATCTGTAATAGCTTTTCCCTTTTTCTTGAATAAAAATATATTTTATTTTTCCGTTAAGTACTTTTTCGTTTTTAGAGATTTGCTCTATAAACTCAATTGTCTTTTGTTTGTCAACAGCAAAATCGGTATAAATCTTTAATTCATAATCGTACTCATTATCTGCCGACAAAGATATTTCTGCATCATTAACACCGTCAATAATTGTTGCAATATCTTCAATTTTCAAAGCATTGATATTTATTTTATTATTCCTTGTAGTTACAATTGAGTCTTTAATCTTATATACAACAGGTCTGTGAAATTCTTGAACATTTGCATTTACAATCTCAACAATTTCATCAACCGATGCTTTTGCATCTGAACTATCTTTTAACACTAAGGAATTTATACTTTGTTTTGTTAATATCTAATAATATCTTACTCATTTTTTCTCCTCGATATACAGTTTAAATTTATACTAAAATAGATTTATTATCCTTTATCGGCTTCAATTTCTAGCTTTTTAAAATCAATTTTTCCAATCGAAGTTAAAGGCAACTCTTTTCTTATAATAAATTCGTAAGGCTGAGCATATTTGGAAATATGTTTCTTGCAATAATCAAACAATATATCTTTTGCTTTTTCCGATGAGATTGAATCGTCAGTTAAAGTTACATATGCAACAGGTACAATTTTTCTTTCTTTATGTTTTTTAGGCACCACGCATACGCTTTGAACAAAATCAACTTTACCGATAATACTTTCAACCTGACTTGGAAACACTTTATGACCCAAATTATCTAAATAAGTTAAAATAATTCGTTTAATACGACCGTCTAAAAATACAAAACCATCTGAATCAATATGTCCTAAATCCCCTGTTTTAATCCAAATTTCGCCTTTATAGTTCATTGTGATATTTTCGGTTTCTTTTTTATCGTTTATATATTCAACCATTGCATATGGACTTTTAACGCAGATTTCACCTTGCTGTCCATAAGTAAGCTCTTCTCCCGTATCAAGATCAAACACACTCACTGTATTATGAGACAATGGTATTCCTACACTTCCTGACTTAACGGCGTCATATTGACAAGTGCAAATTGTTGAACATAATTCAGACATACCATATCCATTTAAAAACACAGCTTTTGATTTATGATTTACCAGGAATTGATTAAGCTGTTTTTCAAGGTCAATATTCATTCCGTCCCCGCCTGCACCCGCAGTGATTATAAAAGAAAAATCTTTCTTTTTACTATTTAAAACAGGTTGCCAATATGAAGGAATGCTCACTATATGATTTGGTTTGTATTTATAAATTTGTTTAGTGATCTTTTCTAAATCGGCTGTCGGTATTAATATTGTTTTTAAGCCCAAACATAACGGCATATGAATATTTACACACCATCCGTAAATTACAAACGGAACTATTAAATCCATATATTTCTCTTGTCTTTTATATTTAAGACTGTATTTATATTCAACTGTAATGCCGTTAATTGCATTACTTGAAATCAAAACACCCTTTGGCAATCCTGTTGTACCGCCCGTATGAGTAATAACGTATGAATTCCTACCCAACGAGGTATCTGTACTGATATGTTTTGAATACACATTTTGAAGCTTAATGATTTTTTTATTATCAAAACATTCCACATTTATTTTTTTGTTAATAATGTACTTGTACGGATTATTTAACGAATCAACAAGAGAAAATTCGATTATACAATTAACTCGCTCATCATTAAATAGAGACTCTAATTTTTTTGTAAAGAGATTTAAAGTAACAATATATTTGGAATTATTATTCAAAATCTCTTCTTTCAATTCACTTTCAGAGGACAAAACATTTACAAAATTAATATTTGCACCGATTTTGTTAAGAGCATACACAATATATACAGTTTCAGGCTGTGACAAAACAAGCAAAGTAACCGTGTCCTTATCGGTAATGCCTAAATCTGTAAATCCCTGCGCCAAAGTGTCAATTTTATTAAACATTGTCCTGTATGTAATTGATTTATTAGAATAAATTAAAGCAATATCATCAAAGTGATTTTTATTACACTCATATACATATTCATACATTGAACAATTCGGCAATACCGCACTTATCGCCTCATCACTGTAATTCTTTAGCCATGGTTTGTCTATTGACGGATAACCGGTTAATATTTTTTCTTGTTGCATTTCATTTTATCTCCCGTTTTATAAAAATCTACTTAACTGGTTTTGATAATTGATTTTCTCACTATAAGAAATATAACCATTTTCATAATGGATTTCTAAATCGTTAATTGCATGTTGTGCCTCACCTAAAGCAAAAACTCCTGTTATTAATCTCTCCTTAATAATATCCATTGAATATGCATAAGTTCCTATATTTCTCATCATTTTGGTGCTTATGCATATTCAAGCACACAATAGCTGATTTTTCCTACCAAAGTCAACAGTAAAGATTTTTTAAAATGCATTTTATCAATTGGATGTAATTAGGTAAAATTGCAATTACATGGCAAACTATTATTTTTTTGATTATAAAACCCTGATGTTTCTATTTCAATACAAGCATGGTGAATAACCTATTTTGCGTGGTAAACAATTTCATTTTGCGAAGTTTGTGTATATCATTTGTCTTTTTTCTCGCTCAATAATTTGATAAAATTGTGCACGACAACATCAAAAACGAGAAACAGATGCTCACAAACATACAAAATATTTAAAAAGTTAAACCTGATATACATGTTCAAGTTGATTCCATAATGTAGACATTTTTGAGCATCTGAGAATGGTATTTTTCGCATTGTTTTATCTATCATTACAATATTATCACACTTAATTCAAAATGCTTACATTTTCGAGCATTTTTTTGGTGCATTTATGCGAGGAATTAAACCCCTGGTTCTACCGGGGGAAAAAGAAAGAGCAGCCTTTGAATAATTTATTTTGTACCATTTGATTATTTGTATCATTGATAAAGCAATATCTGTTTTGTTAAAGGTTGAAAAATAACTACAATCGGAAATTGCAGTGTACACTATATTAATACATTTTTTTGAAATTAACAGTTTAACACTATCTGCAGTAATAGCATCTTTTATTGCATTGGAAGTACCAACAGTTGGTATTTTAGAAAGGAAATCATTGATAGCCTTTATTGAATGTACTTGATTTGAACAATTCAGTAATGCATCTTTAATATTAAGAAGAACATTTAAATTTTCTATGGAGTTAAAAAAAGAAGAAATGTTTTTTAAAATTCTCTTTTCACAAGAAATGCTATTCATAATATCTGAAGCATTATATCCAACATCAACTTTGTCAGGAATTCTTTTATAAATAATAATTGGCTCGATTTTCAGATTTGCTCCGGCCGTACTATAAGAGCTTTTTGCTACAACTAAACTATTAATCACTTTTATGTCATATTCGCTGGACAAATCGTTTTTAACGTTATTTGCAATATAGGTGTTAGCATTGTCCCCAATGAATTTAACTTCAAGTTCCGGTTTATTTGCTGGTTTTCCTTGATATAAATCATCATTTTTTAATGCTAAACTTTTAGGCTTAAGCGAATTAAACGTTTGAACAATGGTGCTTTTACCGAATCCATTTGGTGCAACTAATAAATTTATCATATTGGGATGTAAATTTTCAAAAGTTAAATCAAACTCATTTTTCCCTTTAACATTTTTTATTTTAATTGATTTTAATGCATTCATAGTAAACTCCTTAAATTTGACATATCCATCAGTACAGAGAAGCGTATTCCTAAACTGATGGATTTGTTATTTATTGCGGTAACTCTCAGCTTAAATTAATGTTTTGATGTCATTAACTTGCCTGCTATTCAATTTTCCAATACTCATATATGTTATAGAAAAAGAATAATAAATAAAATATGTTTTATGCCTAGCATCGTCCAAATATTAATCATTCAAACAAATAATTAGAAACAGCATAACAGCAATCGTCCTACTTTTAACTATAATTATGTAGTACAACTAGTTATTTTGGAATCTATTCAATCTGCAAAATATTAATTAGCGAATTCAATAAGACTTAAGCTGTTATTTAAATTTATTATAATTAATATCATCCAAGGTTTTCATAATCAATTGATATGAGTTTAATTCATTTTCTCTTATAAGTATTATACGCTGTAAAACATTTTGTACTTTTTCAAAAAAAGAATACACACAGATAAAGTTCATAGTCTGTAAAACCACTGTACAAATAAGATAAATTCAATCTTTTAAAATAAAAAATAGGCGTGATTATCGCTTGGAAATTATTAAAAATCTTTATATTGTTGGTTTTCAGGAAACTATAGAAAAATACGACATGGAATAAATGCTTTTTCTTATATCTTACGACTTAAAAAATTATCGAAGTCTACTTTTCATCTTACCGCAAACAAGCAGAAAACTTTCAAATATAAGACTAATGCAGCATGGGGCAATCAAAAAGCTTAATTTTAAAAAGTAAGAAATTATCACCACGGAAATGATTATAATCAGAATCAATCTAGATTTTTTACGAAAAAAATTAAATTCTTTTTCTGAAAGAGGATTTTCCGGAGTATCTAATGGACAGATGCAAAAAATGATTATTGCAGAAACTAATGTTACAACCAATAAAATATTTTGAAAATCATATTGTTTTGAAAGGCGAATAACAATAATTGATGAAATTATTGATAGAGTAGATATAATTTCGCATCTTGTTTCAGTTGACGCATGATATCCTCCGGCATATCTTCTTATGAACTGAAACGCAATATAAAAAACAATACTTTCAAGAAAGCATCCAAGCAACAATCCGGATAATGAAGCGAGAATTATATACATTAGATTCGAGAGTAAAATAAAAAATCCATAAATATATAGTTCTCGCTCCTCTTCGGTAATGCTTTGTCTTAAAAGAAGTTTTTCAGTAAATTTAGCTGATAACTTATTTATCATTGTCTATTTTACTAAACTTTTTAAGCATTTCAGGTGCCTTTGGCTGATAAACAGCCATACAAGTTGTGCTGTTTGCATCTACTCTTACAAACTTCTCAACAATTGTTTTTACTATTTTTGTATGTTCTTTCTTTTGAGTTTTCATGCTTATTTGCCCTCCTTTCTTTATTTATATTCTAATTTACAAAGATTTTAAAATCAATATCTTATTCCAACTTGTCGAAATATTGGGTATTTTAATTGATTTTGTACATAATATTAGAATACTCTCATATTTTATCGAATATTCTAACATTATTAGAGTGTTTTAACATCGTTAGTTTATGCTTGCTTTTATTACTGATAAAGTTATGTTGAGGTGAATTTTATGAGTAATAATATATTTTTAAAAGAAGTCGGAAACCGCTTAAAGAAAAGAAGAAAAGAACTTGATTATACTCAATCTGAGCTTGTTGATATACTAAATAAAAACTCTTCTAATGATAATGATGATTATATATCCGATAAACAAATATCTCGTGTTGAGAGCGGACATAACTATACAAGACTGGATAAGTTTGTCAACTGGTGCCTAGCTTTAGGTAAAACTCCCGATTTCTTTCTTTTGGGTATTGATAACGGACATGACGACAAAGACGATAAGATTAAACAAATTTGTGAATATCTGAAATTATGCTCCGATGAAGATGTTTCTAATACTCTTATCTACGTTAAAGCTATGTTTGAAAAAAATATTAAATAAAACTAAAATAATTTTTTCAAAATACAAAAAGCTTATATAATAAAATTTAATCTTTAATTTCAAACAGTTATTACTTCTCCCGCACGATTACCCCATCTTTCAAACGATTACTGCTTCTTACGCACGATTACAACTGCAATGTATAATCCAATAAAGAATAAAGTCCTCGATAGAACAAATAACTATCGAGGACTTTAAGTTACTAATCGTGTGAAAGTTGTCAAAAATGTCTATATATCAAGGGCTTCGGCAGCAAGGGGTGTGAAATAAAAACAAAGAAGAGTAACCTTGATATTGTATCAAAATTACCCTTCTTTTATGGCGCCTCAAACAGGGCTCGAACCTGTGACACCGCGGTTAACAGCCGCGTGCTCTGCCAACTGAGCTATTGAGGCGTATTTAGTTTTGTTGCTCTTTAATCAGGTTCTCGAACCTGTGACCGGTCTGAAACATAGTCGCCTTGCTCGCTTGGAGCGCTTCGCAATTCTCCTTGTTTCTTCATACTCGACGGATCAACTTTTCGTCCACCGGACGGTTGATCCCTCTCGTCAGTTAACAGCCGCGTGCTCTGCCAACTGAGCTATTGAGGCGTATTTAGTTTTGTTGCTCTTTAATCAGGTTCTCGAACCTGTGACCGGTCTGAAACATAGTCGCCTTGCTCGCTTGGAGCGCTTCGCAATTCTCCTTGTTTCTTCATACTCGACGGATCAACTTTTCGTCCACCGGACGGTTGATCCCTCTCGTCAGTTAACAGCCGCGTGCTCTGCCAACTGAGCTATTGAGGCATATTCAGACAATAAATATTATCAGGTAATGCGTTGAATTATGTCTTTTGTTCTCTTTTCCTGAGCAATAAATAAAAAATGTCGGCGTCGCCTTATCTTCCCGGGCGGCTGCCCGCCAAGTATTTTCAGCGCTGAAGAGCTTAACTACCGTGTTCGGGATGGGAACGGGTGGACCCTCTTCGCTATCGACACCGACTCTATTTGGAATACGGTGTTTTCCGTATTTCTTCCTTTTTGGTGACCCGTAGCGGATTCGAACCGCTGTTGCCGGCGTGAGAGGCCGGAGTCTTAGGCCACTTGACCAACGGGCCACAATTGGTACACCATCACGGGCTCGAACCGTGGACACCCTGATTAAGAGTCAGGTGCTCTACCAACTGAGCTAATGGTGCTCATCTCTTTTTCACACCCTCAAAACTGAACAAAGAATGAGAAAGTAAAGGATTGGGAATTGTAA
>OGDY01000573.1_pt1 | contig 48243 bp, 40 predicted proteins | sample 1570341 | NCBI WGS metagenome assembly OGDY01 (sample SAMEA2581972, study PRJEB24529) | metagenome | biome: Human gut stool | place: China | collected 2011 | reverse complement strand
CTATTTGATTTTTTTGCGGGGTAAATGCCAATTACGCTTAAGTTGTTGGCATTGCCCCCGTATAGTCCTGACTTAAATCCGATTGAAAAGATGTGGTCAAAACTCAAAGCATTTTTAAGGAAAGAAAAGATACGGATTGCATCGGAATTACCATCAGCTATTTCAAAAGGATTTTTAACAATTCGTTCAAAGGACTGCATAGGGTGGTTTCATTCGTGTGATTATGTGCAATAATTTGTTGGGTTGCTATAATCAAAACCGGATTTTCAAAAGGATATAATCCCTTTGGAAACCCGATTTTGACAAATTGCAAAATTATCAGACTTCTTAAAAAGTCATTTTTAAAGCGGTATGACATTAAATCATACCGCTTTGCCGTTTGTTATGCTTTTTTACTGTTTGTCAATGCCTTTCTGATAAGGTCTATCGGAATCATGGTTACAGCCATGATTACAACTGCTATCCAGCCTTTAATGCCAAACGGCTCACAGCTGAACATTTCTCCGATAAATTCAAATATTTTAAGCGGAACACGTCCTGCATTAACGATAAGTGCCTGAACAATGATAATAGTAAAGAATACCTTTAAGAAACCTTTATTTTCATTAAGTCCCTTGAAGATACCGAATCCGTCATCACGAACATTAAAGCCGTTAAACAATGCACTTACAATAAACAGTACAAAATATCCGGTATGGAATTGTGCGTCTGTTTCAAAGAGGTTTTTGAAGAATGGAACAAGGAAGTAAATGAAGCTCATAACGATAAGCCATGCACCCATTATAAGAATTTGTATACCCATTTTTTTGCTTATAATGCTTTCATCTCGTCTTCTTGGTTTTTCTTTCATATATTTAGGCTGTGCAGGCTCATTTCCAAGCATGATTGCACCCAAGCCGTCCATAACGAGATTTACGAAAAGCAGATGTGTAACCTTTAACGGTTCTTCAACTCTGAAGAATGGAGCAATTGCACTTACAACTACGGCTGCAACGTTGATTACAAGTTGGAATACACAGAATTTCAAAATGTTGTGGTAGATTGTTCTTCCGTACCATATAGCGTCCTTGATAGACTTGAAGTTATCATCAAGAACAACGATTTTACCTGCTTCCTTAGCAGCCTCAGTACCGCTTCCCATAGCAAAGCCAACGTCAGCACGTTTAAGAGCAGGGGAGTCATTAACACCGTCACCTGTCATACCTACAACGAGGTTCATTTCCTGACAAAGACGTACCATTCTTGACTTATCTGTAGGCAATGCTCTTGCAATTACTCTTATATCAGGAATAATTTTCTTGACCTCATCATCTGTCATGCTGTTGAGCTGTGCAGATGAAATTGCAATGTCCTTGTCGTTTACAAGCAAGCCTGTGTCCTTTGCGATTGCTACGGCAGTTTCAAGGCGGTCACCTGTAATCATAACTACCTGAATTCCAGCCTCCCTAACAAGCTTGATAGCTTCCTTGGCTTCTGTTCTTACGTCATCTCTTATACCTACGAGTGCAGTAATTACAACGTCGTCATTGATTGAGTTTTCTGTAAGAGGTGATTCTGAATATCCGAAAGCAAGAATACGCATAGCCTTTTGTGCCAGACTAAGAATTTTCTTGTTAAGAACGTCCATATCAATAGGCTTTACGTTGCCCTTGATGTCCATATAGTATTTGGCTTTGTCAAGAAGTCTTTCAGGTGCACCCTTGTAGAATGTCTTGCCGACCTTGTCGATGCGTACCTGACTGAATTTGTTTGTTGAGTTAAAGCCCTGAATTGCAGAAATTTCGTATTCCTTGTTGTCCTCAAGGAGTCTGAAGGTTTCCTCGCCGATAAACTTGGTAAGAGCCTGATCCGTTGCATTTCCGCCGATTACTCTATGCTCGGAGTCAAACATTGACTGAGTGTTTTTGCCTATAGCAATATCAACAAGAGTTTTAACTTCCGTATGTTTTTTAAGCTCGTCCATTGAGTAGGTGTTTCCGTCAGCAGTGAAAAATTCAACAACCTCAAGAGAACCCTTTGTAATAGTACCTGTCTTATCACTGAAAAGAATATTAAGTGAACCTGCTGTTTCAATACCCTCTGCTTTTCTTACGAGAACGTTATGGTCAAGCATTTTGCTTGTGTTCTGCATAAGAACAAGAGAAATCATAAGCGGAAGTCCCTCAGGGACAGCACAGACGATAATAACAACTGCAAGAGAAATTGCTTCAACAAATTTCTGGATTATCTCACTTACAGGCAATGAGAAAAATGCTGACGCACCGCCGTCTGTCTGGAAGAAAATGAAGTAAATAATATACAAAACAGCGATAACTGTTGCGCCGATATATCCGAATGTGGAAATCTGCTTTGCAAGCTTTGCAAGCTTTACTTTAAGAGGCGAATCAGGGTCTTCCTCCTGCATTTCCTCTGCCATTTTACCCATCATTGTTTTAAGGCCTACACGTCTTACGTCCATAGTACCCTCGCCGTCAAAAACTACAGCACCTCGGAACAATGAATGTTTATCAACAAATGTATCACCTGTAATATCAGCAGGAAGGTCAAAGTCGCTTTCAGCGGCTGTTTTCTTACATTCCTCTGCTTCACCGTTAAGTACGGAGTTGTCAACGCTGAGCTTGCCCGATACAAGAACACCGTCAGCAGGAATTTTATCTCCTGATTGGAGAATGATTTTATCTCCGACAACTACATCGTCAACTTCAATAACGGAAATGAGGTTGTTACGTTTAACCTTGCAGGTATCTTTTTTTGTGCTGTCTTTCAGCTCTCTGTATTTTGTGTCACTTGCAACTCCTGTTTTTGCTGAAACGACTGCAACGATAAGAACTGCAACAATAGTTCCCAACGGCTCATAAATCTCAGCGTAACCGAAGAAAAACATTACAATCATCAAAGCAGCAATTGCAAGAAGAATTTTAATCATTGGGTCGCCGAATGTTTCTTTGAATTCTTTCCAGAACGTAGTAGGCTCAGAATCAGGTATTGTATTCGAGCCGTATTTTTCTCGGGAAGCTTCTACTTCTTTGTCATTTAGTCCTTTAAATTCCATTTTAAAATTATCCTCCAAAAGTAAAGGCAAAGCCTGAAACGGTTTGCTTCAAGCTTTCCTCTTTATACAACAGCTTATAGCAATACAACAAAATACTGCAGCTAATCTGACAATTCAAACCGCATATTACTGCATTGTTCTCCTCACCATACGACAGTATGCTTTTGTCGTCCGCCTTGTACTATGCGGTTTGCTTTTGCCAGCTTATGCTGCGTTGTTTTATTGCATTGCCACAGAACTTGTTCTTACTATATAAGCTTATTATGCAAATCTTCTTGCAAGTTCTGCAAGTCCGGGGTCTTTTGTACCCTGACCGATAGCACTGAACTTCCATTCACCGTTATGTCTGTATACTTCGCCGAATATCAAGGCTGTTTGTCCTGAGTAATCGTCTGTAAGATTATATCTGCACATTTCGTTATTTGTAGCCTTATCCACAAGTCTGATAAAAGCATTCTGAATCATTCCGAAATGCTGTTTTCTTTCATAAGCCTTATAGATATTTACTACCATAACGATTTTATCCACATCTTCAGGAACCTGTTGCAGATTAATGATAATCTGTTCATCATCGCCTGCACCTGCACCTGTAAGGTTATCGCCCTGATGAATTACGCCGCCTGAGCTATGTCTTAAATTGCCGAAATAAACTATGTCCTGAGTGCCTCCTGTGAGCTTGCCGTTTCTGAGAAGAATTGCAGAAGCGTCACAGTCAATAGGCTGCGGCTTGAATGAAAACAGACCTCTTGCTTTTTTAGCCTCGTCCCAGCCGAGTCCGACAAGTATTGAGGAAAGTCCTGCATTATCCTTTGATAAACTTACCTTTTGTCCTTTTTGTAAACTTACTGACATTTAGATTCACGTCCTCTCGTTAAATTTATTCTACCTCAACGCCGAAGTTTTCACATAATGCAGCAAGTCCGCCCTGAAATCCGCTTCCGATTGCATTAAACTTCCATTCGCCGTTGTGTTTATAAAGCTCGCCGAATACTGCTGATGTTTCAATTGAGAAATCCTCGCCCAAATCGTATCTGAGGAGTTCTTCGCCTGTTTCTTCATTGTAAACACGAATAAATGCGTTGCTTACCTGTCCGAAATTCTGGTGTCTTTGGTCAGCCTCAAAAATTGTGGCTGTAAATGTAATTTTCTCAACCTCAGCAGGAATGAGTGTTAAGTCAACCTTAATCTGCTCATCATCACCATCGCCTGCACCTGTACGGTTGTCGCCAAGATGTGTAACTGCTCCTGACTTGTGCTTTAAATTTCCGTAAAATACAAAATCACTTGAATCTGCAACCTTGCCTGTGCTTGTAAGCAGGAAAGCTGCTGCATCGAGGTCAAAAGCAGAACCTGTATCAAACTTATTTGTATCCCAGCCAAGACCTACTACAACTTTTTTAAGTCCCGGAGCACTTTTTGAAAGGCTTACCTTTTGACCTTTGCTTAAACTGATTGGCATAATAAATATCCTCCTTATGCAACTTCTATTCCATAGTGACCGCATAATGCAGCGAGTCCGCCCTGGAATCCGCTTCCGATTGCGTTGAACTTCCATTCGCCGTTTATTCTGTAAATTTCGCCTACAACAACGGCTGTTTCAATTGAGAAGTCCTCGCCCAAATCGTATCTGATTATTTCCTGATTTGTAACAGTGTCAACTATTCTGATGTAAGCATTTGAAACCTGTCCGAAATTCTGTCTTCTGTTTTCAGCGTCATAAATAGTTACAGTGAATGCAACTCTTGCTATATTTTCAGGGATTTTTGAAAGGTCGATCTTTATCTGTTCGTCATCACCGTCACCCTCACCTGTAAGGTTGTCGCCCATATGTTCAACAGAGCCTGACTTGTGCTTGAGGTTTCCGTAGAAGATGAACTCCTGATCTGTAGGGCATTTTCCGTTTTCTCCGACCATGAATACAGAAGCATCAAGGTCAAAGTTTGCACCTGAATCAAACGCATTAACGTCCCAGCCAAGACCTATCATAATGTTTTTAAGTCCCGGATTTCCCTTTGTTAAGTCGACCTTTTGTCCTTTTGTCAAATTGATTGGCATTTTTCTTTCCTCCTGTTAATTATTTTTATTATTATTTGGCATATGATAAGACTTATTAAATTCTGTTTTAATAGTCTCAAGTCTTGCTTGGTCTTCAACCCTCTTTTTGCGGGCATCGTCCTGAATTCTTCTTGTTTCGTCAATTCCGCTTACAATGGTTCTCCATGTAGTTTCAAGCGTTTCAATCTTAACTGAACTGCCGGAAGAAAGTCTTGCAGCCATTTTTGAAGTTTCAACCGTATTTGCGGCATTTTTCAGCAGCATTTCATTTGTTTTCTGGTCGAGTGCTGCCATTGCTTCAGCCTGAACCTTCTGGCGTTTCAGCAGTATTGCCTGAGCAAGTGCCTGCTTGAACACAGGGAGAGTAACAATAAATGCTGAATTGATTTTTCTTACAAGATTCATATTTGTAAATTCCATTGTTTTTATCATAGGAATAGACTGCATTGCAACATTTTCCGCAACTCTTAAATCCTGAGTTCTCTGTTCAAGCATCATAAGAGCCTGTTCGAGATTGGTTATTTCAAACTGAATTGAATTATCACCTGTTGAAGCCATATCTCCCTTTCTTTTTTCAATATATTCTTCAAGCTCTCGGCAGCCCTGTTCACCTGCTAAAATATACTTTACAAGCTGATGATAATATTCTACATTTGCATCAAACATCTGGTCGAGTTTTCTGTTTGATTGCTTTATTTCGTCCTCATACTTTTTAAGCTGAACGTAAACCTTGTCAACCTCCTCACCCATTGTATGGTATTTGGCAAGAATTTTCTCAAGCTGTTTTTTCATATTGCCGAAGATGCGTCCAAAAAGACTTGGATCTTCCTTGATTTCGTCAATATCGAATTTTTCCATGATTTTTGAAAGCGTTACAAGCATCTGGCTTGATTCATCAAGTTGTGACATGTTCATGCTGTTAAGTACAACATCGGAAGCTTTTGATATTTCATCAGCCGCCTCTGAGCCGAAAGATACAATGCTTTCAAGGTTATCAATTTCAATCGTACTTACAATAGCGTCAACTTCAGGTGAATTAACCAGTTCTGTATTCATCTGCTGACGGTCTGCAACTATGTCGTAGCTTGTTACAGCTTCAATCTCCTGTTCAGGAATAACAACTGTGTCTGTTTGTGTTTCTTCAGCTTTTGGTTTTGCTTTTGAGAAGTCTAATCCCATTTTAAACACCCCTTCTGAATAATTTTTTATGCCATGGCTGGCGTGAAACATTTGATATATGTGAGAAATCAGGAATCTGCAAATCATAAACGTATTCACCGATCTGATGTTCTTCAATAATTTGCTGTGTGTAGTATTCTTCTATGTTCTGATAGCCTGTCGGAATAAAGAATACAACATCAAATCCGATAAGACTGAGAAAGGCAATTACTACAGCCTCCTCAAAACTGATAATGCTTTCGCATGTATTTATATAAATAAGCTTTGGATTTTTCTTTGTAAAGTCAAAGTTCTGGATTTTCCTTATAAGCTTTTGGTCTATGTTAAGCAATGATGATATTATTGTATATTCAGTACCGTTTTCAAAGGTACCTTTAATCAACCTGCGGTTAATAAGTGTTTCTATTTTATCAAATATATATTCCTGCACTTCATTGCGGAGTACAGTATATTTATAATATTTGCACTCTTTAATTTTACTGCGTAAAAGTTTGCCGTTCTTCCAGAATGAAACTGCAAACTGCTTTATTTGATTTACCTCGGATGAGCCGTATTTGCCTGCCCTCATTACAACAGTATCAGGCGTAATAAGAGCCTTTACAGACTGCCAGTAAGCAGTTACATTTCTGTCCTTAATGCCCGAAACCTTTGAAAGAATAACGGGTATGGTGACTTCATTATTTTCTGTTGAAAAGCTTGGACGATATTTAAGCTCCTGATCCCATAAAATTGCAATTTCCTCATACATTGTTTTAAGTATTACGGTATTTGCTTTGGAATACTGACGGTTTCTGTACATTCCCGAGTCCTGATACATAAGCGTGTCAAGCTCACGTTCGGCATGATAAGCTGTAGTGCCGACAGAAACGGTTGAATTGCTGTCAGGGAATTTTGATACGCTCAGCGAATTCTCATAGTTAAACTCTTTTAATCTGCTGTCAGTTAAACAGCATTTCATGTTAAGGTCGGGAACAAGTATGATTACGTCAACAGGGAGCTTTGAAATAAGCTTTACAAACATTGCCTCACAATTGTTTTTACAGCCTCCAAGCATTACAAAACAGCTTATATCTCCGACAGACCAATTTGAAAGAAGTGCAGACTGATAGCGTTTCAGCCAGCATAACACATAAACAGCGTCATTTATAAGTCTGTTGAGTGAGAGCTTTTCAGCTTCGGCTTCTTTTAACAGAACACTGATAAATTCATACCGCATAAGCTGTTGGAGCTGATTATTATTCGCATAAATAATATTATGCGACAAATCAGACAATGCAGTTTCCGCACTGTTATAATTCTTTCTGTTAACATCAGCTATTTCATCGGTAGTAGGCAGGGGTATTTCACGATTAAGTGAAAGAAATCTGCGTTTCGAGGCTTTAAGCTCCAGATTAAAGCTTATAAGCTCATTAATGTAAGTACATTTATCATAAGCACCGTTAATGCGGTAGAAAATTGTATTATATGATGTTTCACTGCTGCCCCTCGTATTAAGAGGAGTAAGAGCATCAAGGAGTCCCTCGCCCTTTGCCCATGAATTTACGCAACTTTGAAGCTTTGGAGCTGTTCCGAAGGCACTTTCGGCATTATATTGCTTTGCTATTTCCTTTTGCAGAGCTTTTAATGAAAATCCGTCAGGAAATCCGACAGAATTATCTGCTGTATATTTATCGGAAAATTCAGAATTCGGGTCATTTTTAATGTAATCTGCATCACCGCTGTACTCAAGCATTATAATGTCACAGCCTGCTTTTGAAAGTACAGTCAGGAGTAAAAGCTCATATTTTCCCGGAATACCCTCGTATAATATTTTAGGAATATCAGTATTGCCAAGCTTATTGGCAATGCGTTCAAATTTATAGTAAAGCCAGCACATGAATTTAATGTAGGCATTTTTTAGCATATTTTCATTTTTGCCCGAATTTTTTAAGGAAATCAGGGTATCATATATTGATGTGCTGACTATATTCCGCTGATTATCAGTCATTCTGGGCAGCCATTTCCGCAGCTGTTCATTTATAAACGAACAGTCTGTTTTGTAAGCGTCACCTATCATTTCATAATAATAGGAAAGGTTATTTTCATTCGGATTTGGTATTCCGCCTTCTATGATAACGCCGTTTAATCGAGCCGAATTATAATATTTTAAAAGAAAAGCCTTTACAGTGTCAGTGTAATCAGCTATTCTGTAGAAGTATACGCTGTTATTTTCTCTTTTTGAAAGGTCAAGAAAATAGTCGTCAAGGGACGATATTTTTTTATGCTGAAACATTACACGCTTCACCTCTGTAAAAACCCGCATTAATAAATAAATCCGTTTATAAAGTCGTTTATGAATTTATAGCTGACTGCCAGATTGATATTTTGTCCGCTGTCAATACCTGCCGTGCTTATTCCTATTACCTCACCGTACATATTAAGCAAAGCACCGCCTGAGCTTCCATGTGATGTCGGGGCTGTATACTGTATCATTTCAACGCAGTCAATTGTTCTGAAGCCTGAAATAATGCCGTCTGAAACGGTATTGAAAAGTCCAAGCGGACTTCCTATTGCAACAACCCTCTGACCTCTTGCAAGCTTTTCTCCATGATAAAATTTAAGCGGAACAAGCTCACGTTCTATTTTAATTACAGCAAGGTCCTGAATGGTATTGTATTTTACGATTTCATCTGTTTCATATATTCTGTCATCATCTTCAATTTTAACGGAATAAAACATTCCGCCTCTGGCAACATGATTGTTTGTAAGGATAAATCCGCTTCTTCCAATCATAATGCCCGAACCGCTGCCGATAACTTCGCCCTTTTCGTTGTGTATGGCAATAAGGACAACAGATGACGCTGATTTTGCCAATTCCTCTATCGACTTTTCACAGCGTAAGCCTTGCCCTTTATTGTTTGAAAAATTATGAATATTATTCCTTTTTGACATTGGTCTTTCAGGTAAAATAATTTTAATTTTGTTTTCTGAACTGCCGTTTACAATGTTACTGCTTGTCTTATCCGGAAATTTACGGCAGTCGTATGCACTTATGTGAAATTCTCTTTTTTCACCCATTACAAATGAGCTTGAAAGATGCAGGCGTTCTGCCGCAGAATCTATGTCCTTTTCACATTGTATGAGCAGAATGTCGAAATCAATTAAAGCAAGAAGATAGCAGAAAAGGTATTCATGTATTCCGCTTACATTTTCAAATATGACCTTTGCGTTATATTCAGAATCAAACTTGAATGAGAGCTTTTCGCAGATGCAGTCAAGCCAGAACATCAGCTTTATGCAGAAGTTCCTTTCAATAGTCTGAGTTGCGTTTGAGCGAAATTTTAAAAAAATATCCCGCACCAATTGTATTGAACGGTCAACTGATGAATTATTATATATGTATTTTGTATGCAGGTCACGAAAATTATTTTTTATCCATGCTTCATAGCATTTGGAGTAAAAATCAATATCATTGTTCAGATTAAGCTTAGGAAAATTATCTGTTCGCAGGTAAAAAAGCTTTTCAGCAGTTCTGCCGGACAAGAAATAATCTGTTTTTTCAACATCTTCAGCCAATGAACTGTAATAACCTATTAAACGTACAAAGCATAAGTTTCTGCTTTCAGGCAGATTTCGCCTGTTATAGCAGCAAAAATCCGAAAATGATTTAATTTCCGCATTATTGGTTCTTATGCCCGGTAATTCTTCCATACAAACACATACCTTTTCAAATAAGTTACTGGTTTAATTTCTGTAGGCAACACCGTAAAGTCACGTTATATTGCACATGATTTTCTCACCATACGACAGTATACTTTAGGAAATTCCATGCAATCTGACGAAAAATGTATCTGCGTTTCTGCCATACAATCCTTGTGTGGTGTTCCCCTTATTTTTACTTTATTGATTATATGTTATTATACAAAATTCTACAGGTTTTGTCAATAGTTATAAATAAATAATATCCCGCCATACAGCAGATTAAGGCAACACCGCACAAAGCTGTAAAATGAGCCTTATGCGGTGTTGCTTTAAAGTAACATATATACTAACGGGAAGTTTGTGTCAATAAAAAAGTCACTTTTGACCATAATATCAAAAGTGACTTTGCAATGCATTTAAAGTACTGCTTTTTTTACCATAAATAACTCGTCTTTACTGATGCAGTGCTTAAACTGCGGACTGTCTATCATGGCAAGACATTCGTCAAGGTCTACCCAGCAAACCTCTGCCACCTCTGACTCCTGAAGCACAAGCTTTGACAAATCAACAGGGTGGTGATAAAGGTATACGGCAGTAAGCTCACGGTCCCAGTATTTTTCGGACTTGTATTCGCTTGAATGCATACCTATAAATTCAAGCTGTTTAAGCTCCGACTTTATACCAAGCTCCTCATAAAGCTCTCTTACAGCACTTTTTCTGTACTCTCCGCCCTCTGTAACATGACCTGCCGCTGAAACGTCATAGCAGTTCGGGTGAAGCTCCTTGCAGGCTGCTCTTTTCTGCAAAAGCACATAAACGCCTATATCTGTTGTTTTTACAATCCATACATGCGAGGTCGGGTGCAGGTCGCCGTCCTCATGAATTAAGGTTCTTGGCTTAGACTTGTGAGTAAGATTGCCGTTTTCATCAATGATATTAAGAAATTCGTCCTCTTTTATTTCTAAAAGTACTTCTGACCTGTTCAGGCTTATATTTGTAAACATGCTGACTGCTTCGTTTATGGTTTCGTTTTCCAAGTCGTCATTTGAAATGTAAAGGTTTATGCTTAGCGGTTTGGAAATGCTTTTAAGAAACTCCTCTGCACTGCTCAAAACGGCGTCAGGTTCTTCATCAAGGGAAAGCTTTGATGAAATCTCAGACAAGATTGTATTTCTGTCCGACTTCTTATTTAATATAATATCACAAGTATCCATATAAAACTCCATAAAAATTTTTCACCTTAAAGGCTGAAAATAATGCCGCACAAAATCCATGCGGTTATATCTTAATATTCTGCCGTTGTTATTATATACCACAGCTGAAATAAAGTCAACACTTTGCTTTGCTTTATTTTAATGTGATGTCGCATAAGGAGATTGTAACGAAATTTTGCAGTGATTTTACTATGCTACCCCATTAATCACTATCTTTGATTGCATACTATTTACAAATGCTTTAATGTATGTTATAATAATACAAACAAATAATCGGAGGTTTTTATGGAATTTGATATTGAGCGAATGATGCTTCGTCTTATTGGCAGAGTTGAAGAACTTGAAGAACGTATTAAATCCCTTGAAAAACAGCTGAACTTACAAAGCGACTGTTCTGACAGTAATTCCGATGAAATGCCGTTAGAAATTAAAACTAATGCCGATATTCGCAAGGCTGTTTACTTATTGTCTATTCAGGAGAAAATCACTGAAAAGGAAGTTGAACAATTTGTAAATCCTGCATGGTGCAATGAGCATCTTCATTTGAATTTTCCTTTGCTCAGGGACTTTGAGTTAGGAAGATTTGATGAAAATGGCTATCCTCGCTATTGGAATACTACTGTTTATATCTGTGGAAAGGAGTATTTTATTTGCTCACAATGGTATCCGCATAACAGGAATTATTTTTCACAGTGGCTGCAGGAAAAATTAAAAAATTAGCAATTATTTTGCGTTGAATACTAACTGTTTGTTTAGTATATTTATTTTTACTTATAATTTTTGTATGTATTTTGTACATACAAAGAAAGGAGTTTGTTAATGAATGAGCAAAGTCAAATTATTGCCGAAACCCTTGCAGAACTTGAAAAGCGTATTTCCGAGCTTGAAAAACGTGTAGATTCATTGGAAATACAGGTCAGCAATGAAATGAATGGAAAGGAGGAGCTTTTGGTGTGATTGAAACCGTAATATCTGTATTTGGTCTTATTTGTGCCATTACACTTTTTGTTTTTCGTATGATTGAAGAAAAATCTGTTGATAATCGGAAAAAAGAGATTGAAAGGGTTAGGAGTGAAATACTAAACGAGAGATATAACAGAAGATTAAAAAAGATTCAAATTGAAAGGGAAATAACCGGAAAGAAGTCAAAAATAAAACAAATTGAATTACTTATGCAGGAACATTCAGATGATGATATTAAAAAAAGCTATAAAAATGATATTATTAATCTGCAAAAGGAAATTGATTTCTTAAAAGTTGAAGAAAAAGAAATTGATGATTTAATAAACAATGAAAAAAGCAAATAAAAATTGGAGGTTTTATTATGAAAAGGATTAATTTATTTATTGGGGTTATGTTAGTTTTATCGGTTTTTACAGGCTGCGAATCAAATAAGCAAACTAATAGCTCAAGTTCTTATAATTCTGAGAAAAGCTCACAAACAAAAATTGAAACGACTGTTGAAAAAACTACTTCTGCTCCTGATACACAGGCAACAACGATTCAAACAGAACCAACCACAGAAAAGCCGACTGAACCACCGACAGAGCCACCAACTGAAGCACCAACGGAACCGCCTACAGAGCCACCAACTGAAAAGCCGTTCAGTGAATATCGAACCGATATTACATATGACCAGCTTGCAAGAACACCGGATGATTATAAAAATGAGGATCTTGTGTTAAGAGGTAAGGTTATTCAGGTTATAGAGGCTGATTTTGCAACACAATTCAGAATTGCAATTAATGATGATTATAATTGCATTATCTATGCATTATATGAAGATAAAGATACTCCAAGAGTTTTAGAAAATGACGAAATCACATTATATGGTTGTTCTCTCGGTTTGATAGACTATAGCACTGTGTTGGGTGCTACAATTACTGTTCCGCTTATTCAGATTAAAATGATTGAAAACAACACTATGCAGTGAAGTTAATATAATATAAAATTTAATGGAGGTATTGTGATATGGCAATAAGGTTAATTAATGATAATCTTGAAAGAAGGTTTAGGGAAGTATTAAGACGTGACAACAAACGTATGCATGAGGTATTGACCGAAATCATTAATACGTACATTGATAGTGCTGACCGTATTTATAATATAGCACATCCGGTAGTACATCCAGAAGAAAATATAAATCAAGACCAAAGGTACTTAGCTTTGGATAGAATTCGCAATGTGGCAAGAAATCGAAATCAAATTAATCACTGGATTTTAAGATCATATTTTTGTACTGAACATGACGGAGTTGCAAGTTTAAACGAAATGAAAGATTATTTTCTTAAAAACCGCAGAGATTGCACTGAATGGCAATTTCAAAATAATTTTAATCAGATGCTTATGGATGATGGGAACTCTCATGGTCATTATTTTAATGTTCGTGGTATTTATGGTGATAAAGTAGAATTATTCGGCCCAGTCAGAGATGGTATTTTGCGTTACAGGCAATCCTTTATTGATTAAGGCAATACCGCACAAAGTCTTTTGACGTGCTTTGTGCAGTGTTGCATTAATTTAACAATACACAATCTTTTTTGTGCTGTTGCTTAAAATCTATAAAACAAACGGCGGCTTATTCAGCCGCCGTTTTACTATATTACTTAAAGTAAGCTACACCGCTTTCAAAAATCTTCTGGTCTTTATTGCCCTGAACATTTTTGCAGATAAAGCTGCCTTTACGTTCACTGTGTCCCATTTTACCGAATACACGTCCGTCAGGAGAGGTGATACCCTCAATAGCATCAATAGATGTATTAGGATTATATCTGATATCCATAGTAGGCTTGCCGTCCATATCAACATACTGAGTAGCGATTTGTCCGTTATTAGCAAGACGCTGGATAAGACTGAGCGGAGCAACAAATCTGCCCTCACCATGAGAAATCGGGATAGTGTGAATATCGCCGACCTCACAGCCGTAAAGCCAAGGTGATTTATTTGATGCAATTCTTGTATTTACCATCATTGACTGGTGACGTGCAATAGTATTGAATGTAAGCGTAGGGGATTCATCAGTCATGTCAACAATTTCACCGTATGGTACAAGGCCGAGCTTGATAAGTGCCTGGAAACCGTTGCAGATACCGAGCATAAGACCGTCACGATTTTTAAGAAGTTCGTGGACAGCGTCCTTAATCTTAGGATTGCGGAAGAATGCCGTAATAAACTTACCGCTTCCCTCAGGCTCGTCACCGCCGCTGAATCCACCCGGAATCATAATAATCTGTGAATTCTTGATAGCCTTTTCGACCTGTTCAACAGATGATTCAATATCACTTGCGGATAAGTTCCTGATAACAATGGTTTCTGCAATTGCACCTGCCTTTTCAAAAGCTCTTGCTGTATCGTATTCACAGTTTGTACCGGGGAATACAGGGATAAGAACTCTTGGCTGAGCTGCCTTGATTGCAGGAGCAAGTCTTTTTGTTGAAGGATATACATAAGCTTCAGGAGTAGTTTCTGTTGTTTTTATTCTGCATGGGAATACAGATTCAAGCTTGCCTTCCCATGTTCTCTGCAATGCGTCAAGATTGATTGAATAATCAAAGTTCATAATCTTGTATTCAGACTTTGTTACGCCGATTACATTTTCGCTCTGTTTAGCAGCATCGGCAAGTTCAATTATGAATGCACCATAGCAAGGCTTAAACAGCTGTTGAGCTGAAAGCTTTGAAGTAAATTCAAATCCGAGCTTATTACCGAAACACATTTTTGCAATGCCCTCAGCAACACCGCCGTAGCCGATTGTCCAGACTGCCTTAGCACGTCCGTCAGCAATAATTTCTTCAACTTCATCAAATACAGTCTTGATGCTGTTAAAATCAGGAAGTCCGTTTGCGTCATATTCAGGTGTAATCATTATAACCTGACTGTCAGCAGACTTGAATTCTGTTGAGATAACCTTATCAGCTTTAGCTGTTGATACTGCAAATGAAACGAGTGTAGGCGGAACGTCAATCTGTTCAAAAGTACCTGACATTGAGTCCTTGCCGCCGATAGCTCCGCAGCCCATTTCAAGCTGAGCCTTGAATGCACCGAGAAGTGCTGCAAGAGGCTTGCCCCATCTCTTAGGGTCATTCTGTGTTCTTTCAAAATATTCCTGGAATGTGAGCCAGCATTTCTTGTATGAACCGCCTGCTGCAACTACCTTTGCGATAGATTCTATTACAGCAGTCATAGCTCCGTGATAAGGACTCTTTTCAGCAATAACAGGATTATATCCCCAGCCCATGATTGAACAGGTATTTGTTTCGCCATTGAGTACAGGAATCTTTGCAGCCATAGCCTGTGAAGGAGTAAGCTGGTATACACCGCCGTAAGGCATAAGAACTGTTCCTGCACCGATTGTTGAGTCAAACTTCTCAACAAGACCTTTCTGTGAGCATACATTGAGGTTAGCCATAAGCTCTGTCCATGAATCAGCACAGTCAGTTATTTCTACCTTGCTTTCATTCGTAGGTTCTTCAATTGTAATATCTGTATATTTTGACGCACCGTTTGAGTTAAGGAACTCTCTTGAAAGGTCAACGATTATGTTTCCGTTCCAGTTCATTTTAAGACGTGGTTCTTCAACAACATCAGCAACGAGAGTAGCTTCAAGGTTCTCTTTCTTTGCCTCCTCCATGAACTTATCGAGGTCCTCAGGAGCAATAACAACAGCCATTCTTTCCTGAGATTCACTGATTGCAATTTCAGTTCCGTCAAGGCCGTCATATTTCTTAGGAACAGCGTTCAGATTAATTACAAGACCGTCAGTAAGCTCACCGATAGCAACTGATACACCGCCTGCACCAAAGTCATTGCAGCGTTTTATCATCTTTGTAACTTCAGGATTTCTGAAAAGTCGCTGAAGCTTTCTTTCCTCAGGCGGATTACCCTTTTGAACCTCTGCACCGCAGTGTTCAAGTGATTCAAGAGTATGTGATTTTGATGAACCTGTTGCACCGCCGCAGCCGTCACGGCCTGTTTTGCCGCCGAGAAGAACTACAACATCTCCGGGTACAGGTGCTTCACGTCTGATGTTTTCAGCAGGAGCCGCACCTACAACTGCACCGATTTCAAGACGCTTTGCAACATATCCGGGGTGATAGATTTCCGAAACATGACCTGTTGCAAGTCCTATCTGGTTGCCGTATGAGCTGTAGCCGTTTGCCGCACCAACAGTAATCTTTCTCTGAGGAAGCTTGCCGTTAATTGTATCTTCAACAGGTACAAGCGGATTTGCCGCACCTGTTACACGCATTGCCTGATATACATATGAACGTCCTGAAAGCGGGTCACGGATAGCACCGCCAAGACAGGTTGCCGCACCGCCGAAAGGTTCAATTTCAGTCGGGTGGTTGTGAGTTTCGTTTTTGAACATGAGAATCCAGTCCTCAAGCTCGCCGTCAATGTCCACCTTGATTTTTACGGAACAAGCATTAATTTCCTCACTCTCGTCAAGGTCAGGCATAAGGCCGTCAGCTTTGAGCTTTTTAGCGGCAAGGGTAGCAATATCCATGAGAGTTACTGGCTTTTCTTCACGTCCCAGCTCTTTTCTTACATTAAGGTACATATCATAAGTTTCCTTGATGTAAGGAGTTTTTATATCCACATTTTTTACATTTGTAAGGAAAGTGGTATGACGGCAATGGTCAGACCAGTATGTGTCAATCATTCTGATTTCTGTAATTGTAGGATTTCTTTTTTCAGTATTTCGGAAATAATCCTGACAGAACTTAATATCATCGAAATCCATAGCAAGTCCGAACTTTTCAATAAATGCGTTAAGACCTGCATCATTGAGCATGATAAAGCCTTCAAGCTCCTCAACGGTAGTAGGAATATCATATTTTGTATCAAGAGTCTTGAATGTTTCAAGAGAAGCCTCACGGCTTTCAACAGGGTTGATAAGATATGATTTCAGCTTATCAAATTCAGCGTCTGTAATATTTCCGCTGATAATGTAAACTCTTGCATTTTTAACACGGCATCTTTCGCCCTGTCTTAAAATCTGGATACACTGTTCACAGCTGTCGGCTCTCTGGTCAAACTGTCCGGGGAGGTACTCAACGGCAAAAACTCGTTCACTTCCGCTGAGCTTTGGCAGTTCGGTATATGTAACGTCAACGGCAGGCTCTGAAAAAACTGTATTTACAGCGGCTTCAAAATCCTCCTGACTAAGATTATCAGCGTCGTATCTGTTAAGAATTCTGATTCCAGATATGCTTAATCTTAAAGCAGTCTGAACGTCGTTCAGTACAGATTGTGCCTCAACGGCAAATTCCGGTTTCTTTTCAACATAAATTCTGAATACAGACATTATTAATGCTCCATTTCTCCGCAAAATGAATGTTCTCGTTTTTCTCTGCTGTTTTGCGGAACAGCACTGTTCTGCTGCTGAATCGGCTCACCGAAACAGCAGTCGGAATCACTCCCTTTTATTTTAACACAAAAAATCTCATTACGCAAACTTTTTTTACAATTTTCTCTGTCAATTTTTATTAATGTATAATCGGGGGCATGTCCCTGATGAAATTCTGTGCAGTTTTCACGCTCAAACAGTACGGAAACCGTTTTGCCGATAAGGGATTTAAGGTATTCTGACTGTTTTTTCTTCATAGCGTCAGTCATTTTATGCCAGCGTTCTGTTTTGACCTTTTCAGGAACTTGATTTGCCATTCTGTCAGCTGCAGTTCCCTTTCTGCGTGAATATCGGAAAACGTGTACCTTGCTGAAACCTGTTTTTTCAGCAAATGCAAGCGACTGTTCAAAGTCCTCGTCTGTTTCATCGGGGAAACCGACCATTATATCGGTAGTGACTGCACATTCAGGGAATTTTCTTCTTATGCGTGATACAAGGTCAGCATATTCTTCTGCGGTATACTTGCGGTTCATGGCTTTCAGAGTACGGTTGCATCCGCTTTGCAGGGATAGATGAAACTGCGGACAGAATTTCTTTTCCTTTGCAAGACGTTCCAATTGTTCATCAGACATCATTTCAGGCTCAAGTGAACCAAGCCGCACTCGTTCTATTCCGTTTATTCCGCAGCATATTTCAACGGCGTCCGCAAGAGTAAGCCCGTATTCCTTGCCGTAAAATGCAAGGTTTATTCCCGAAAGCACGACCTCCTTAACACCGTTTTCCGCTATTTTTGAAACCTCGTCTTTCAGCAGTTCGGGCGGCTTTGAACGGCATCTTCCTCGGGCAAACGGGATAATGCAGTAGCTGCAGAACTGATTGCAGCCGTCCTGAATTTTAACGAAAGCCCTTGTATTGTCTTTAAATTCAGTACAGGTTATGCATTCGTATTTATCGTCCTTGGTGTATTCAGAGAGAAGTATGGTACGATTTCTGAAAGCAAAGAAATCGTCAACAAGCTGAACAAGCCTTGAACGCTCCTTTGTACCAATGATTATATCAGCGTCTGTAACAGCGGAGGCTTCTTCTTTGAATGCCTGAGGATAACAGCCTGTCAGTGCAATAACTGTGTCAGGAAGTGCCGTTCTGATTTTCCTTAAAGCCGTCAGCACTCTGTTATCGCCTGAAGATGTGACCGTACAGGAATTTATGACAACAACATCTGCATTTTTATATTCCTTAACGGCTGTATATCCTGAGTTTTCAAATGCTGATTTCATGCATTCCGTTTCATAATGATTTACTTTGCAGCCAAATGTAAGAAAAAAAACAGTTTTCATTATTTCAATCCTTATTTTAATTTGCCTTGATTTGCCTTGGAAAGCAACGCACAAAGATTGTGCGGTATTGCTCTCGATTTATATATCATGCACAAAATCAACATATTTATATTGTGCACATGCTACAATTATCCGTAGTGAATAAAATCGCTTTTAAAAGGCATACTTTCATTATACTAAATTGCTGAAAATAACGCAAGCCTATTGACTTTAATTCCGTTTAGTGATATTATTTAATTGCAGTAAAAACTGCATCATATTAATAAAAGATAAACATCTCGGGAGGTAAGAATTATGACTAAAGTAATGGTTTCACTTCAGGCAATCAATGATGTTAAAGAATTTGTAAATATCGTAATGCGTTATGATTTCGATATTGACCTCGTATCAGGAAGATACGCTGTTGACGCTAAGTCAATTATGGGTATTTTCAGCCTCGACCTTTCAAAGCCGATTGAACTTGATGCTCACACTGATGATGCAGATAAATTCTTAAAGGATATTGATAAGTTTATTATTAAGTAAAAGCAGTAAGCACAAAGTCTTTAGACATTCCTTGTGTGGTATTGCTAAAGAATTTGCAACAGAGCGTGTCTGACAGATGCATGCTCTGAGTGCAAAAAAGGCAGTATGACGTTAAGTCATGCCGCCTTTTTGATATATATCAGGATTCGAGATAGGATTCAAGCAGGAGAGATGATATATTAAGTCTGCCATATTCACCTTTTCGTGCATTTCTTTCTGCTTCATCTTCTGTAACAACACCATTTTTCAGTGCAGTAAGAATTGAATCGTCAGACATTTCAAGCAGCTCATACTTATCAAGTCTGCTTAAATTTCCTGCATTATATTGCTCGATATTGTACTTTGCAATAATAGAGTCGGGGCGTGAAAAACAGAGAATTGCAAACATAACCGTAAATGCTGCAGTACACCATTGAGAAATATTCATATTCGGTTTGAACTGCTTTATGATGATAAATATAAACATAATGCCGCATAAAATCATAAACCAGCTTGTATATACTCTTAATTGAGTAAGACCGTATTCAGAAATGTAAAGCACCATTTTGCTCATTGAAGCGGCTATGATAAAAAGTGTAAATCCGCACAAAACGGTGGTGTATATTTTAAGTGCAAGCGGCTTTTTCTGTCCTCCATTTTTAGCAGTCAGGTTCATAAAGACTATGACTCCGAGGTTTATGACTGTTATTACTGCAAGCTCAAAGAAACCTTTTCTTGCGTATTCCGAATAGCTGTAGCCGTCAGGCAGATTTCCGAGAAATGCAGACAAAAGATAACTTGTTTGCGAGATTATAAAGATAACATATAAAAAGCATATGGGCGTTACAAACGAATAAATGGCGGCATTTTGTATATTTCTGTAGCTCTGCATTTTTTCCATGCAAGCTTTTTCGTCAAGGATATTAAGCTCCTTACGGTTTGTATTGGAGTAAATCATTCCAAAGAAATAGCAGCTACATGGGATTGTAATGGCAAGCTTGAAAACAATAAATCTGAAATTATACGGAATAATGAATTTTGCAATTTCTGAAAACATCTTTGAAATGTTTTCGTCTGCTGACATGAGAAGTAACAATACCACAAGGGTAAGCGGAACGGCGGCAATAAGGCCCAAAATAATCGGACGCAGTTTGCCTGTATTTTCAGGGTCTGATTTAAATGACTTCAAAGCTTTTGTTTCAGCGTCAAATTGAGATACAGGATATTCAAAAATCGACTTTTTTAATGCAAACGGCAAAAATCGTTCAAGCTGATTTTTCTGAGCTGAAACAGAGTAAATAAAGTATGAATTAAGAATAAAAAGGAACACAAGATTTAAGAATTTTATAAATCCGTTGTCGGTTATTGAAAAAACAGTGCTGAAAAGATAAAGCAGAACGGCAATTTTTTTATTTACTCCTGAAATGCTGAAATTCTTTTTTCTCAGCATTATAATTGACGCTGTGGTTATGCAGATAAAAAGTCCTGTAGTAATAAATCCTGTCGTATTAAATAAGGCAAAATGTATGAAGCAGTACGTTAAGATAAAGGCAATCAGCGAGAATACTTTTTCACTTTTTGTAAAGGTAAGCTCCTTCTTTTTTGGGGTTTGGGGTGATTTCACTCCCTGCGGTTCAATTTTGTCCAATTCGATTTCGCTGCTGTTCATTTCGGTTAAATCAGCCATAATTTCCTCCTTTACTCCTCACTTTGCCATTCGAGAATATCACCCGGCTGGCATTCAAGAGTTTCACATATTTTGTCAAGAGTTGAGAACCTCACTGCTTTTGCCTTGCCTGTTTTTAATACGGAAAGGTTTGCAGGGGTTATTCCGATTTTTTCTGAAAGCTCATTAGAGGAGATTTTTCTTTTAGCCATCATAACGTCAAGATTTACAATTATAGGCATTTAAGCACCTCCAATCAGATTGTGAAGTCATTTTCAGATTTTATTTCCACTGCTTTTTCAAACACATTTTTAAGTACACGCATTACCAGACCAAACATAAATGACAGAAATGCTGCAAATAAAAAGATATACCGCCAAAGTCCGAAAATGAGAAGTGAAACAGATGCAAGCATGAACATCCATGAAATTCTCCTCAGACAAGCTGTGTTTTTTTCAACAAAAACCTCATTTTTATTTATGTTTTCCAAAAGAACATATAATGACCTCATGGCAATTAAGGCAAAAAACTCGCAAATATATATTGATATGCACATTGGAATTACAATTTTGTTTCCTAACAGTCCCTCTCCAACTGAAATATCCTGATACCATTCAGCAATAGACGGGATAAAAAAGGTAATCAGAATAATCATGGCAGTCATAACGACAGTCAGTATCCTTGATAAAAACAGAGATTTTGTTTTTGTCCACATAAAAATGCTCCTTTCTTCATGTTAATATCAGTATACTATAAGCATTACTAATTGTCAATAGTTTTTTATCGTTTTTCAATAATTTTTTTCTGTTTATTAATTTTAATGTTGAAAATCAGTGTAATATGTGTTCGTCAAAAACCGCCAAAAAATTCGGTTGACTTTTCTTGATTGTGTGTTATAATTGTAGTACGGATAAGGCAGTATGCACAAGACTGCTGAATGTGTTTTGTGCGTTTCCGCCATAAACATTTTACAAGTAAAGGAAAGGAGATAATCGCTTGAACGAAAAGGAATTTTATCTTGAAACAATAAGCAAGATACCAAAGGTCAATAATCAGGAACGTGTGGCAGAGATTTTTTATGACTTTTTACAGCTTCAGCATCTTTATGATTCCGCAATAGAAATTGTCAAAACTCAGCTTAATATACTTGATAATGAATTCGGAGTCAAGTTTCAAAGAAATCCTATACATAGTATTGAAAGCCGTCTGAAATCACCGCAGTCGATAATTGAAAAGCTGCAAAAAAAAGGACTTCCCATAACAACCGAAGCAGCAAGAAGAAATTTGCTTGATATGGCAGGAATACGTGTTGTATGCTATTATATCGACGATATATATTCGGTTGCCGAGCTTTTAAGCTGTCATGATGACTTCGTGACGATAAAAACAAAGGATTATATTTTAAATCCTAAAAAAAGCGGCTACAGAAGTTATCATATGGTAATAAATGTGCCCGTATATCTTTCAAACTGCAAGCAGTATGCTCCTGTTGAGATTCAGATAAGGACGATTGCTATGGACTTCTGGGCCAGTCTGGAGCATCAGCTTAAATATAAAACACAAAATGAAGTATCTGCGGATCTTGCTGCCGAACTGCGTAAATGTGCAGATACAATTGCTGAAACAGACAGTAAAATGCAGGATATTTTTTTACAGCTAAGTGATATTGAATAGAAAAAGTAAACGCCGCACATATTTTGTGAGGCGTTATGCGTTATAAGGATAGGAATAATTCGTGTATGCGAAGGTCATCGGTCAGCTCGGGATGAAAAGCTATTCCAAGCTGATTTTTATATTTTACGGCAGTTATTCTTTCATTTGTTATGTTGAGTATTTCTGCATCATCAGAAAGTACCTCCCGAATATAAGGTGCTCTTATAAAACGCATCGGAAAGTCCTTGATACTGCCGATATTTCCGAAAGCTGAAAAGCTGCCAAGCTGTCTGCCATAAGCATTTCTGCATACTGAAACGGGAAGTGTTCCGAAGAATTTATCCTCACCGTTTACAATATTCTGTGCAAGCAGAATTAAGCCTGCACATGTTCCCAAAACAGGCATTCCGTTTGAGATGCTGTCTGTTATATAATCAAACATTCCAAGCTCTGATATAAGCTTTCTTTGAACAGTGCTTTCTCCTCCGGGAAGAATTAAACGGTCGATTTTATCAGAAATATCAGACTTGTTTCTGATATATACATAATCCGCTGACAGCCTTTCAAGACATTCTGCATGTTCACGAAAAGCTCCCTGAACAGCTAAAATTCCTGTAAGCATTATTTGCCCCTTTCAGCCATGAGAACTGCAATTTCCTGCTCGTTGATTCCTACCATGGCTTCACCGAGATTTTCAGAAAGCTTTGCAATCATGTCAGGATTATCATAGTTTGTAACTGCTTTTACTATAGCCTCTGCACGCTTTGCAGGATCGCCTGATTTGAATATTCCTGAACCGACAAATACGCCCTCTGCACCTAACTGCATCATAAGAGCTGCATCAGCAGGTGTAGCAACGCCGCCTGCTGCAAAGTTTACTACAGGCAGTTTTTTATTGTCATGTACATATTTTACAAGGTCAATTGATACCTGCAAACGCTTTGCTTCTTCAAAAAGCTCATCTTCACGTCTTGATGCAAGCTGAGCAATTTCGCTCTGAATTTTACGCATATGTCTTACAGCCTGAATGATGTCGCCCGTTCCCGGTTCGCCCTTTGTACGAATCATTGAAGCACCCTCGGAAATTCTCCTTAAAGCTTCGCCAAGGTCCTTGGAGCCGCATACAAACGGTACACGAAACTTTGTTTTGTCGATATGGTAAATATCATCGGCAGGGGAGAGCACTTCGCTTTCATCTATGTAGTCTATTTCAATTGCTTCAAGAATCTGTGCTTCTGCAAAGTGACCGATTCTGCACTTTGCCATTACAGGAATACTTACAGCATTTTGAATACCCTTAATCATTGCAGGGTCGCTCATTCTGGAAACTCCGCCTGCTGCTCTGATGTCAGCAGGAATACGCTCAAGTGCCATAACAGCACATGCACCTGCTGCCTCTGCAATTTTTGCCTGTTCAGGTGTGGTTACGTCCATGATAACTCCGCCTTTAAGCATTTGTGCAAGTTCCTTATTTAATTCATAACGGTCATTTTTCATAATAATTCCTCCTGTATTCATTGACAAAAAAGTATATTTATAGTATACTTCAACTGTGAACTTACCGCAATATTCAATTTATGCTTTTTTTATAAGTTCAGACGGAGGAAAAGTATGCTTACTTATGATTTTGATAAGACCAGTTCTGAACCTGTATATGTTCAGATTTATAAGAAAATAAAAAATGATATAGAGCTTGGAGTTATTAAGCCTGATGATAAACTGCCGTCAAAAAGGGCTTTTTCAGCACATTTGGGTTTGAGCGTCATAACAATTGAAAGTGCATATAATCAGCTGATTGCTGAGGGATATATAAGGTCAGTTTCAAAAAAAGGATATTTTGCTGAGGCTGTTGAAAGGTCAAATCTGCCTGTTAATCCTGAAAAGGCGGCATCTGAAATTGAAAATGTGGCAGAAGACAATAATGAAAATCAGATGTTTCCGTTTGCAATATGGGCAAAGCTTATTCGTGAGGAGCTTTCTTCAAATCAGGATAAGCTCCTGACAAAGCCGCCGTTCGAGGGCGTTTGGGAGCTTAGAAAAGCAATATCAGACCACTTGAACAGCTTTCGCAGCATAAATGCATCTCCGGACCAGATAATTATTGGTGCAGGTACGGAGTATCTTTATATGCTGATAAATCTGCTGTTCGGAAACAATTATATTTTTGCCGTTGAAGACCCGGGTTACTCAAAAATAGCTGATATTTACTCAAATTATAATATAAAGTGTGAAAGAATACCGGTTCAGGAGGACGGAATTGACGTTGATTATCTGCGTAAAATCAAAGCCGATGTAATTCATATTTCACCGTCACATCATTTTCCTACCGGAGTCATTACTTCAATCGGAAAGAGATACTCTCTGCTTGAATGGGCATCACAGTCACCTGACCGATACATAATAGAGGACGATTATGACAGTGAATTCAGACTTTCAGGCAAACCTGTTCCGTCACTTTACAGTATTGATGTTATGGATAAGGTCATTTACATGAATACGTTTAGCAAGAGTCTTTCGTCAACAATAAGGATAAGCTATATGGTTCTTCCCATGACCATTTTAAAGAAATTCAAGGAAAAGCTGGGCTTCTATTCATGTGCTGTATCAGCCTTTGAGCAATATACGCTTGCAAGATTTATCAGCGATGGGTATTTTGAAAAGCACATAAACAGAATGAGGTCGCATTATAAAAAGTGCAGAAACAGTTTGTTTGAGTCCATGAAAAAGTATGAGATTTTCAATGGCTCAGTAATATCTGGTGAAAATTCGGGACTTCACTGTGTTGTAAGGTTTGATACGGAATTAACTGACGAGGAGCTGCTGAACCGTATTACCGAACTTGGCTTCAAAGCCTCACTTATGAAAAAGTATTATTTCGGCAAACAGGAACAGCAGCTCCATACTCTTATTTTCTTTTATTAAGTTGTTAATGAATTGCCTTTATTTTTCTGTGCAGAATTCAACCTTTTTTCCCTCAAGAATCATGTTGGTAGTCCTTACTGCACACATTTTTCCGCACATTGAACAGGTATGTCTGTCAGCAGGAGGAGTGCTTTCAAAATAGCGTCTTGCCTTTTCCTCGTCAAGTGCAACGGAAAACATTTCTTCCCATTCAACCTTGTGACGTGCCTCTGCCATTGCATTATCCCTGTCCTTAGCATGAGGAACTCCCTTTGCGATATCAGCTGCATGAGCAGCAATTCTGCTTGCAATGATACCCTCCTTAACATCTTCAAGGTCAGGCAGTCTTAAATGCTCGGCAGGTGTTACATAGCAAAGGAAATCAGCACCGCTTGCTGCGGCAATTGCTCCGCCGATAGCTGATGTAATGTGGTCATATCCCGGTGCAATATCTGTAACAAGCGGCCCGAGAACGTAGAAAGGAGCATTATGGCATATCCTTTTCTGGAGCTTCATGTTTGCTTCAATTTCATTCATTGCCATGTGTCCCGGTCCCTCAACCATTACCTGAACATTCTTTGCCCATGCTCTTTCAGTTAAAGCACCAAGCTCGATAAGCTCAGAAATCTGACCTGCATCTGTACTGTCATCAAGGCAGCCAGGACGAAGTGCATCACCAAGACTGATTGTAACGTCAAATTCATTGAGAATATCAAGAACCTCATCGTAATGTTCATAAAACGGATTTTCATTGCCTGTCATCATCATCCATGCAAAAAGGAGTGAACCGCCTCTTGAAACAATGTTCATTTTTCTCTTGTCACGCATAAAAGCCTCAACAGCACGCTTGTTGATGCCGGCATGGATAGTCATGAAATCAACGCCCTCCTCAGCATGAGCACGAACTACCTTTAAAAAGTCTTGAGCAGTTATTTCAAGCAAATCCTTTTCAAGATATCCGATAGCGTCATACATTGGGACAGTGCCTATCATTGCAGGTGACTTTTCAATAAGCTCTCTGCGGAATGTATTCGTTTTTCCATAGTTGCTCAAATCCATTATTGCCTCTGCTCCAAATTTCAGAGCCATGTCAACCTTCTGCATTTCAACGGAATAATCCTTGCAGTCACCTGAAATTCCAAGATTAACATTGATTTTTGTTCTCAGTCCGCTGCCTATGCCTTCAGGGGAAATGCTTTTGTGATTTATATTGCATGGAATTGCAACTTCGCCTTTTGCCACAAGCTCACGCAGCTTTTCAGGCTCCATGTATTCCTTTTCTGCAACAATTTTCATTTCGGGAGTAATAATTCCCTGTTTTGCAGCGTCCATTTGTGTACTGTATGTTTTCATAATATATATCCTTTCATTCTTTTACGTTATTAATATATTTTGAATTCAAGCCGAACATATGATTTATAGGGCCGCAGCCTGAACCCAGATCAAGCATTGCAGAAATTGCTCCCGATATGTACTCCTTTGCAATTTCAGCAGATTGTTCAATATTCATTCCTTTTGCAAGGTTTGAAGCAATTGCACTTGAAAGTGTACAGCCTGTGCCATGATTATTTTTATTGAATATCCGTTTGCCGCTGAACCATTTTATCTTATTATCGGCAACAAGCAGGTCATCAGCGTCACTTAACCTGTGACCGCCCTTGCATAAAACTGCACAGCCGAATTTTTCGGAGATTATTTTTGCGGCAGTTTCCATATCGGCTTTATTATTAACCGTCATATCGGCAAGAATCGAAATTTCCGCAATATTCGGCGTTATCAGCTCAGCAAGCGGGAACAGCTCTCTTTTTGTGATTTCAACGGCGGATTTCTCCATCAGCCTTGAACCGCTTGTTGAAATCATAACAGGGTCAGCAACGATATGAACAGCCTTGTAATGTTTCAGTTTAGCGGCAATAACTTCGGCAGAATGTGCTGACGGAATCATACCGATTTTTACGGCATCAGGGAAGATGTCACTAAATATGCTGTCCAGCTGTTTTTCCAGAAACTGCGGAGAAACCTCCGTTATTCCTGTTATTTCCTTTGTATTCTGAGCAGTAAGTGCAGTTATGACGCTCATTGCATAAACACCGTTTGCAGTCATTGTCTTTATGTCTGCCTGTATTCCTGCACCTCCGGAGCAGTCGCTCCCTGCAATAGTTAATGCGGTTTTCAGCTTAACACATCTCCCTGCATATAATTTTGGCTTTTTGTTTTAGCTCCTCAGCAGCTTTTCGGGGATCGGGGGCAGAAAATATTGCCGATACAACAGCAAATCCGCACATTCCTCCGCCGTACAGCTCTGACATATTATCAAGCGTAATTCCGCCTATTGCAGCAGCAGGAAGTGACGTTGAGGAGCATATCTCTGCAAGATTTTCTTTTGTTATACGAAGTGCATTTTTTTTGGTCGGTGACGGAAATACTGCTCCTACACCAAGATAATCCGCACCTGCGGCTTCTGCTGATTGAGCCTGTTCAACAGTTTTTGCAGTTGCACCAATTATAAAATTACTGCCTGCAAGCTTTCGTATTTCCTCTACGGAAGCATCATCTGTTCCGACATGAACTCCGTCTGCCCCGCTTTTCAGTGCAACAATCGGATTATCATTTATTATAAGCGGAACTTTGAATTTTCGGCATATTTTCTTTACCAATACTGCCTTTTTTATGTAGTCGTCCTCGCTTATGTTTTTTTCACGGAGCTGGAGCATAGTCACTCCGCCCGACAATGCTTTTTCTATTTTATCAAGAAATGTACCCGATTCACAGTCCGAATTATCTGTTATCGCATAAAGTAAAAGCTGTTCTTTATTAAATTTCATTGAGTGACCGCCTTATCTGTTCATAGTATTTTTTTGTGTCATTGCAGCACATAAATCCACTCATTATGCAGACTCCCGCTGCTCCCGAATTTACGGCTGAACGGCAGTTATCCGCATTAATGCCGCCTATTGCAAGTACGGGAATATTCACGCTTTCGCATACATTGTGCAGAAAGTCAAGACCTCTCGGCATAACTCCCTTTTTGCAGTCCGTAGCGAAAATGTGGCCTGCGGCAATGTATGAACAGCCGAGCTTTTCCGCTTCAGCAGCATCACTTTCAGAATGGCATGACGCTCCTGTTTCCGAAAATTCTGCCCTCTCGCTTTCACTGAGTGTACGCAGGATATGCAAAGGCAGGTGTATGCTTTCTGCTCCGAGTTTTTTAGCCGTATTGTAAAAATTGTGGAGAATACATTTCACGTTATGTCTGCCGCATATCTCCATAACACGCTTGGCAGTTTTTTCATAGTCGCTTTCGGACATATCCTTTTCACGAAGAATTATGCCTGACGGTTTACATTCTGCAATTTCATTTATTCTCTGAAAAAAGTCTGCTTTGCAAAGTCTGCGATTTGTAACACAGTAAATATCACACATAAAGGTAATCGTTCAGTACGGGCTGCAAGCCCTCATCGGACATATCATTATACATGGACTTAAAGCTGCGGCTGTCGTTTATTTCAAACTGCTCGTCACCCTCAGCACCGTTCTGCTCCTTTCCCGTATATTTGCTTTCATGGTCGCCTATTCCTGTTGAAACACCTGCCGAAACCTTTGTTGCGGCAATTTTAACTATGCCGTTCCTGAAACTTTCGCTTTCTCGGGACGAAACAGTAATTCCAACATACGGCAGGAAAATGCGGTATGCACATATTATCTGACAAAGCTGAGTTTCATGAACGTCCAGAGGATTTATTTTTTCATTGTTTATAATCGGTCTTAAACGAGGACATGACAGTGACATATCAGCATGAGGGTATTTCCTTTGCAGGTAATATACATGAAGTGCAGTTGCAAGAGCGTCCTTTCTGAAATCGGAAAGACCAAGAAGTGCAGAAAATGCAACACCCCTCATTCCGCCCCTTAATGCACGTTCCTGAGCATTAAAGCGGTATGGATATACTCTCTTATGTCCCATCAGATGCAGCTGTTCATATCGGTCGGAATCATATGTTTCCTGAAAAACGGTTACATAGTCCGCACCGCATTCGTGAAGATATTTGTACTCATCGGTATTGACAGGATAAATTTCCAGTCCCACCATTCTGAAATATTTTCTTGCAAGCCTGCAAGCTTCTCCGATATATTCTATACTGCTTTTGCTGCGGCTTTCTCCTGTAAGAATTAAAATTTCCTCCATACCGCTGTCAGCAATTATCTTCATTTCATGCTCTATCTGGTCATGATCAAGCTGCATTCTGTTAATATGGTTATAGCAGTTGAAACCGCAGTAAACACAGTAGTTTTCGCAGTAATTTGCAATATAAAGCGGAGTGAAGATATATACCGTATTTCCGAAATGCTTTCGGGTTTCAATGCTTGCTTTCTGAGCCATTTGCTCCAGAAACGGTTCAGCGGCAGGGGATAGCAGAGCTTTGAAGTCATCTATAGTGCAGACTTCATGTTCAAGAGCCTTGATTACGTCCTTTGCAGTATATGAGGAGTAATCATAGCCTTTCATCTGTGAAAGCACTGTTTCCATTACATCTGACTCTATCTGCTCCATTCCTTTCATGTATTCCATATGATTTGTTCTTGATTCGGGATTATTTTCAAGGGAGTGCTTTTTTTCTACAGCCTGCTGTGAAAGATATTCCGAATCAATAAAAAATTGATTATCCATAGTCTAACTTCCTGTTCTTAATCGTGTAAAAATCCTGTAAGCGGGTCTGATGCGGACGCTCCACGCACTAAAACACGTCCAAGCCCCGAAAGATACGCATTTCGTCCTGCTTCAACAGCCTGTTTGAATGCATCAGCCATTATCGGCAGATTTCCTGCTGTTGCAAGTGCAGTATTTGCCATAATTGCAGCTGCACCCATTTCCATTGCCTCGCAGGCTTGCGACGGCCTGCCTATTCCTGCATCAACGATAACTGGCAGTTCAATTTCATCAATAAGTATCTGTATAAACTCCTTTGTGGCAAGTCCCTTATTTGAACCTATCGGTGCGGCAAGCGGCATAACTGCGGCTGCACCTGCATTTACAAGGTCACGAGCAATGTTAAGGTCGGGGTACATATACGGCATTACTACAAATCCCTCAGATGCAAGGATTTCAGTTGCCCTGACTGTTTCAGCATTATCAGGCAGCAGGTATTTTGTATCACGCATAATTTCGATTTTTACAAAATCACCGCAGCCAAGCTCTCTGGCAAGACGTGCAATACGGACAGCTTCGTCTGCCGTTCTTGCACCTGATGTATTCGGAAGAAGTGTTACTCCTTTCGGGATATAGTCGAGAATATTCTCATGTTTTTTTGTGTTTGCACGTCGTACTGCAAGAGTTATGATTTCAGCTCCTGCATACTTTACGGCAGCCTCGATAAGATTAAGAGAATACTTGCCTGAGCCAAGTATAAATCTTGAATTAAATTCATGACCGCCTATAATAAGCTTATCTTGTGTATTCATGTTTATTATACCTTATACCTTTCATTCATGACAGCCTGCAATAATCCTGAGAACCGTATGTGCCTGATGTGCGGCACATGCCATAACCCGTGAGGAAAACAGGCTGTTGTATTCCGATACGTCACTTACACCGTCGCCGCAAATATAAAAATGCTTTGTAATGCGTCTTGTTCTGATTTCATTTGCAGAAGCAATTCCTGCCATTCCCGATGCTGAAACAATATATGTTTCAGGCAGCTTTTCAATTACATTATTTACAAGCATTGCCTTGCATTCGGGATTGTCAAAGGCTTCACAGATAATATCGTCATTTTCAAGCAGTCCTTTGACATTTTCAGCATTTATTTTTATACAGTCGGTTTTAATTTTGCAGTACGGTGCGATTTCTTTAAGGTTATGCAGCATGGCTTCTGTTTTATAAATTCCAAGCTGAGATGCAAAATACTGTTGACGGTTGAGATTTGAAATATCAACCTTATCAAAGTCAATTATATGCAGATTTCCTATTCCTGCTCTTGCAAGTGAGATTGCAATATTCGAGCCAAGTCCTCCAAGTCCGCATACGGCAACCCTTGCTGATTGAAATTTACTGAGAAGCTGTTTGCCTATCCTCTTTTCCAGTGCATTAAGCATTTCATTTTCTGTCGGATAAGCCATATCAGCCGCCTCCTACAAAGCTTACGATTTCTATTTTGTCACCGCTTTTCATTATGACCGAATTGTACTGCGATTTAGGCAATATTTCTCCGTTCATTTCAATTGCGATACGTTTCATGTCATAGCTTGAATTGTCAAGATACTCAGCAATTGTTTTTCCGTCAGCTTCAATTTCCTGACCATTTATAACTATCATAAATCCTCCTTATACGCAAAAAGGGAAGCTGCCAATAAAGCAGCTTCCCAAAAGATTGCGTTCTTAACTGAGCTTCCCTACGTTGGCATTATCCAAATCAGGTTAAATGGGTCGAAGGTCACACCTTCCTCTCAGCCTGTATACAAGCCCCCCGAGTATTTAAGGCAATACCGCACAAAGCACGTCAAAAGACTTTGTGCATCATAAACTTGCAAATTTTCCGTCATCTTACACATAATTTTCTCATCATACGACAGTATGCTTTCAAAAATTCTATGCAATCTGACGAAAAATATATCTGCGTTTCTGCCGCACAAGCTTTGTACGGTATTGCCTTGATTTTTATATGATTTCGTATGATATTATAGCACAATCTTTTTTATTTTGCAATATGATTTTGAAAATTTTTTAAGTCAGCACAAAGATTGCAGTTTTATGACGTGCAAAGTCTTTTGCCATGCTTTATGGAGCGTTGACTTAAAGTTTATCTTACACCGAACAAAAGCTCGTCATAAGCAGGGAATGGCCAGTATTCAGCGTCTGTAAGAACCTCTGTTTCATCGGCAGACTTACGGAGAATTTCCATATCCTTGAGAATATTGTCACGAACATACTCGGACTGTGCCTTTACATCACTGATATTCTTGAGTTCGGCAACGTCTTTTTCAAGTACGGCTGTCTGCTCGTCCATTGCATCTGTAAGAGCTGAAAGCTTTTCAACAAGATTCTTTTCGTAGCTGCAATTCAGACTGCTGCATAAAGCATTCTTTTCAGCCGCCTGCTTTGCAACATCAGCAGTAAATCTTGCAACAGAAGGAATAATCTGCTTTCTTGACATTGAAATCATGGTATAAGCTTCAATGTTTACAGACTTTACATAGTTATCAAGCATAATTTCACATCTTGATTCAAGCTCTGCCTTTGTGAATACTCCATGTGAAACAAGAGTATTTACGTTCTTTTCATCGAGCAGGTGAGGCATACAGTCAGGAGTTGTTTTAAGGTTAAGAAGACCTCTTTCTTCAACAGCTTCCTTAATCCAGTTATCATCATAGCCGTTGCCGTTGAAAATAATTCTCTTGTGCTTTTTGATTGTTTCACGAATAAGAGAATGCAGACTTTCCTTGAAATCATCAGCCTTTTCAAGAATATCCGCATACTGACGCAGACTTTCTGCAACAGCAGCATTAAGGTGCATATTTGCACATGAAATACTGTTTGATGAACCAAGCATACGGAATTCAAACTTGTTGCCTGTAAATGCGAACGGGCTTGTACGGTTTCTGTCTGTTGTATCACATCTGAACTGAGGGAGAACATCAACACCAAGCTTCATGACTCTCTTTTCAGCAGAGCTGTAAGGAGTATCGGATTCGATAGCGTCAAGAACGGCAGTAAGTTCTTCACCGAGGAATACTGAAATTACGGCAGGAGGAGCTTCATTTGCACCTAAACGGTGATCATTTCCTGCTGTAGCAACAGAAAGTCTGAGCAAATCCTGATAATCGTCAACAGCCTTGATTACTGCACAAAGGAAAAGCAGGAACTGCGCGTTTTCATATGGAGTTTCACCCGGTGTAAGCAGGTTTACACCTGTATCTGTAGAGATTGACCAGTTATTGTGCTTACCTGAACCATTTACGCCTGCAAACGGCTTTTCATGGAGCAGACACACAAGACCATGCTTGAGTGCAGTTTTCTGCATAATATCCATTGTAAGCTGGTTGTGGTCAGCAGCAATGTTTGTTGTTGTATAAATCGGAGCAAGCTCATGCTGAGCAGGAGCAACCTCGTTATGCTCTGTTTTTGCAAGGATACCGAGCTTCCAGAGTTCTTCGTTAAGGTCAGCCATGTATTCAGCAACTCTCGGCTTGATTGCACCAAAGTAATGGTCGTTCATTTCCTGTCCCTTTGGAGGCATTGCACCGAAAAGAGTTCTTCCTGTCATGATGAGATCCTGTCTTTTTTCATAAAGAGCCTTGTCTACAAGGAAGTATTCCTGTTCAGGACCGACTGATGTCTTAACGCATTTTACGTTGTCATTGCCGAAAAGCCTTAAAATTCTCATTGCCTGACGGTTAATTGCCTCCATTGAACGCAGCAAAGGAGTTTTCTTATCAAGAGCCTCTCCGCAGTATGAACAGAAAGCAGTCGGAATGTAAAGTGTGTTGCCTTTTATGAATGCATAGGAAGTAGGATCCCATGCTGTATAGCCTCTTGCCTCGAATGTTGCACGCAAACCGCCTGACGGGAATGATGATGCATCAGGCTCGCCCTTTACAAGCTCTTTGCCTGAAAATTCCATGATAACTCTGCCGTCCGGTGATGGATTGATAAAGCTGTCGTGCTTTTCTGCTGTGATACCTGTTAAAGGCTGGAACCAGTGAGTATAATGAGTTGCTCCCTTGCTTACTGCCCAGTCTTTCATAGCAGCAGCTACAGCATTTGCAATTGAAATATCAACAGGTGTACCTTCATCAATGGTTTTTTTAAGTGACTTATAAACCTTATCTGAAAGGGTAGCCTTCATAATTCTGTCATCAAATACCATACTTCCGAAAATTTCAGTTACATTTGTCATCTTCATTACCTCCGTTATTTTAATAAGTTTTCAAGGCGGTTCATAGCCTCGATTGTATTTTCTCTGTCATTGAAAGCGGTGAGTCTGAACCAGTTTTCACCGTTTTTGCCGAAGCCTGCACCGGGAGTTCCCACAACAGCTATTTTGTTAAGCATAAGGTCGAAGAACTCCCAGCTTCCCATTCCGTTCGGACACTTGAACCATATGTATGGCGAGTTTTTTCCACCTGTGAATGGAATGCTGCAGCGTGTCAGGGTTTCAGCAATAATTTTTGCATTTTCTTTATAATAATCAATGTTCTCATGAATCTGACGCTGACCTTCTTCGGTGAATACAGCCTCAGCAGCACGCTGAACAGGATAAGAAACACCGTTGAATTTGCTGCCCTGACGTCTCGCCCAGAGTCCTGATATTGAAACTCTGCTACCGTCAGGCTGTACAGCCTCAAGCTCATCGGGAATTACGGTATATCCGCATCTCATTCCTGTAAAGCCTGCTGTTTTTGAAAGAGAACACATTTCAATCGCACATTTTTTTGCACCCTCGATACAATATATACTTCTTGGAATTTCAGGGTCTGAAATAAAGGCTTCATACGCTGCGTCATAAATAATAACAGCATTGTTATCAAGAGCATATTCAACCCACTTCTCAAGCTGCTCCTTTGTATAAGCAGAACCTGTAGGATTATTTGGTGAGCAAAGATAGATTATATCTGCATGAATGCTTTTATCCGGCATTGCAGCAAATCCGTTGCTTTCGTCTGAATCGGCACAAATTATTTTTCTGCCGCTCATTATATTTGAATCAACATATACGGGATAAACAGGGTCTGTTACCAGAACTGTATTATCTGAGCTGAAAATATCGGTAATATTTCCGCAGTCGCTTTTAGCACCGTCATTGATGCGTATTTCATTCGGCGATACATCTGCACCAAGCTTAGCGTAGTAAGCTGATACGGCATTTTTCAGGAAGTCATAGCCTGCACCGCTGTCCTCATAGCCTCTGAAGGTTTCCTTTACACCCATTTCATCGGCAGCCCTTTTCATTGCCTCAACAGCAACAGGAACTATTGGAAGTGTAACATCTCCTATGCCCATTCTGATAAGCTTTGCGTCAGGATTTTTTTCAAGGAAAGCGTTGACCTTTTTGGCTATATCAATAAATAAGTAGTTTTTTTTGAGCTTTAAAAAATTTTCATTAATCTTCATTGGTTTTCTTCCTTTCTCATTCTGACATTAAAAACTCGTCTGATATAATACCGTCATATACAAAGGACGCTCCGCCCTTCATCATAATCGTACCGTCTGACTTATAAGTGATTTTAAGATTTCCGCCTTTCAGCATAACGGTAATTTCCGAATCATGAGGACAAATATTATTAAGAACTGCTGCCGCAACAGAAGCACAAGCTCCTGTTCCGCAGGCATAAGTTTCACCGCTTCCACGTTCCCATACACGCATTTTAAGGGTATGGTCATCAATGACCTGAATAAACTCTGTATTTATTCTGTCCGGAAATATGGGATTGTTTTCAAACAGCGGGCCTGTTTTCTCAATATCAACAGACTCTGTATCGTTTACAAAAACCACAGCATGAGGATTTCCCACAGAAACGCATGTAACGCCGTAAGTAACTCCGTTTATTTCAAGGGGACGGTTTATATAATCATCTCCTGCCGCACTTACCGGGATTTCAGAAGGCTTTAAGATAACCTTGCCCATATCTACCTCTATTTCTGCAACCTTTCCGTTATTCACTGTCAATGAAAGCTTTTTTATTCCGGAATTGGTTTCGAGTGTAATGGAGGTTTTATTGGTAAGACCTCTTTCATATACATATTTTCCTATGCAGCGGGTTGCGTTTCCGCACATTTTTGCTTCTGAACCGTCAGCATTGAAAATTCTCATTCTGAAATCTGCTTTGTCAGACGGCATTATCAGAACCAGTCCGTCAGAGCCGACACTGTAATGTCTGCGGCTCAGTTTGATTGACAATTCTTCCGGATTATCAACGGTTTCCTCAAAGCAGTTAACGTAAATGTAGTCATTTCCTATGCCGTGCATTTTTGTAAAGTTCATTTTAACCTCCGATATTTATGGCGACACTGCACAAGCTTTGTTCAGTGTTACCTTATTGCTTTTCGTCAAGAAGTGCTGATTTTGCCTGTTCGCCTGTACGAACCTTGATAACATTCTCTACATCATATATGAATATTTTTCCGTCGCCGATATGACCTGTATAAAGAACCTTTCTTGCTGTATTGACAACTGTGTTTACAGGTACTGAACATACAACTATTTCAGCCTTAACCTTTGGAAGAAGATTTACTTCAAGAGGTGCTCCTCTGTAATACTCGTTTTGACCTTTCTGAACGCCGCAGCCAAGCACGTTTGTTACCGTAATACCTGTAACATCGATTTCCTCCATAGCAGAGATGAAATCCTGAAGCTTGCTTTGCTTGAATACTGCAACGATTTTTGTCATCTTGTCCTTGCTTTCAGTATTTGCTGTAAAGCTCTGAACCTCAACTGCCTGTTCGACAGAAACCTTCTGAACACTCTTTGCATCGTCCTTTGTATAACCGTACATTGATTCATTCATTGCAGGTGCAAAGTCTGCATAAGAGGATACAAGACCATGCTCTGTAACGTCAAGACCGATGATTTCTTCCTGTTCGGAAGCTCTGAGTCCGATAGTCTTTTTGATTGCAAGGAATACGATAATCATAGTAATGAATGCCCATGCACCGACTGAAACAAAGCCTAAAAGCTGAAGACCAAGCTGTGTGAAGCCGCCGCCGTAGAAAAGACCTTCGCCTTTAATTACTCCGTTTGCAACTGCTGTTGCATAACCCGGAGCAGATTTTGTAGCAAAAAGTCCTACTGCCAATGTACCCCAGATACCGTTCATCATGTGAACTGCTACTGCTCCGACAGGGTCATCAATGTGGAGCTTATAATCAAGGAGCCATACGCCGAAGCAAACTAAAAGACCTGAAACAACACCGATAAAGAATGAACCTGTGCAGTCTACAACGTCACATGGAGCTGTAACACCGACAAGACCTGCAAGTGAAGCGTTAAGACACATTGAAACATCAGGCTTGCCATATTTAAGCCAAGTGAAAATCATACAAGTTACTGTTGCAACAGCAGGAGCAACTGTTGTTGCAAGGAATATTGAACCAAGTTCAGCAGTATTTGTTGCTGCTGCACCGTTAAATCCATACCAGCCGAACCAAAGAATGAAACAGCCTAAAGCACCGATTGTAAGGTTATGTCCCGGAATAGCGTGAACCTTGATTTCGCCGTCCTTTGTCTTTGTGAATTTGCCGATACGAGGTCCGAGTATTTTTGCACCAACGAGTGCTGCGATACCGCCTACCATGTGGATAGCTGTTGAACCTGCATAATCATGGAATCCGAGCTGTGCAAGCCAGCCGCCGCCCCAGATCCAGTGAGCTTCAATAGGATAAATAAGAGCACTGATAACTGCTGAATACACACAATATGAAAGGAATTTTGTTCTTTCAGCCATTGCACCTGAAACAATTGTTGCTGTTGTTGCGCAGAATACAAGGTTGAAAACGAATGATGACCAGTTAAAATCCTTATATGCAGTTAAAATATCAAATCCGGGCTTGCCGATAAAGCCGAGAAAGTCCTCACCTAACAGTAATCCGAATCCTATAACGATAAACATTACAGTACCTATACAGAAGTCCATAAGGTTTTTCATTATAATATTTCCTGCGTTTTTCGCTCTGGTAAAACCTGTTTCTACCATTGCAAATCCTGCCTGCATAAAAAATACGAGTGCTGCACCGATTAAAAACCATATTCCGAAAACCATGTCACTAGTTTCGTCAAGAACTTGTGACAGTATATTATCCATTGTCATAAAGCTCTGCCTCCTAAAAATATATTTAATCAGCAACTACAGAAAGCAGTTCATGAAAACAAATTAACATGAGCTCTTTTTGCAAATATTTATACAAGCGCTTATAAAAAAAGAGAGACTGCAGACTTTCAATAAAGTCGTGCAGCCTCTTTGCTGTTTATGCTCACAGTATACCCCCGAATGCGAAAAATGTCAATAGGAAAATGCTTGTTTTTTGTTTTTTTAAGTGTAAGGCTGATTTTACTTAATTTAATTAAGTTGTGGGTTTAAAAAGCGTATATCTGCAAAAAAATATTGACTTTTATTATCCGCAGTGCTATGATGAAATTAAAGAACAAGGACGTTCGCAGTGATAGATAGTTTCTATCTGTGCGGACGTCCTTTATTTTTTGAAAGGACGTGACTATATGGATAATTTCAGAAATCAGAACCCATATTCTCAGCAGGGACTTTACAATCCTGATTTTGAGCATGATAACTGCGGAATAGGTGCAGTGGTAAATATAAACGGAATAAAATCTCATACAGTTGTAGATAACGCACTTACAATTGTGGAGAAGCTGGAGCATCGTGCCGGAATAGACGCTGACGGCAAAACAGGCGACGGCGTAGGTATCCTTACACAGCTCCCGTGTGACTTCCTTATGGAAGAAACTGAAAAGCTGGGATTTAATATCGGCGAAAAGGGCGATTTTGGTGTGGGAATGTTTTTCTTTCCCCAGAATGAGCTGAAAAGGAATCGTGCAAAGAAGCTTTTTGAAATAGTTTCCGAAAAGGAAGGACTTGAATTTCTCGGCTGGAGGGAAGTTCCCGTTAAGCCTGAAATACTCGGCACAAAGGCATTTCAGAAAATGCCGTATATATTGCAGGGCTTTGTGAAAAGGCCTGAAAATACTGCTCAGGGACTTGATTTTGACCGCAGACTTTATGTTGCAAGACGTGTTTTTGAACAGGCTGAGGAAAATACATATATATGCTCACTTTCAAGCAGAACGATAGTTTACAAGGGCATGATGCTTGTAAGCGAGTTAAGAGAATTTTATACAGACCTGCAAAGCGATAAGTATGTTTCAGCAATTGCACTCGTTCATTCAAGATTTTCAACAAATACAAATCCAAGCTGGCAGAAAGCACATCCGAACAGACTTATAGTTCATAACGGTGAGATCAATACAATAAAGGGCAATGCCGATAAAATGATTTCCCGTGAGGATACGGCTCACTGCTCTGTACTCGGTGATACTCTTTATAAAATCATGCCTGCCGTAAACAGAAGCAATTCCGACTCAGCACAGCTTGACAATGCACTTGAATTTATGCTTATGGCAGGAATGCCTCTGCCGCTTGCAGTTATGACTGCAATTCCTGAGCCTTGGAAAAATAACAAAGACCTTTCTGAAAAGGTAATAGATTTTTACCAGTATTATGCTACGATGATGGAGCCTTGGGACGGCCCTGCGTCAATCCTTTTCTCAGACGGCGATATTATGGGTGCTGTTCTTGACAGAAACGGACTTCGTCCGTCAAGATACTGCGTTACGGATGACGGCTTCCTCATTCTTTCATCAGAAACAGGCTGTGTAGATATTCCGGAGGAAAAAATCATCCGCAAGGACAGACTTCGTGCAGGCAAAATGCTCCTTGTTGATACTGTTAAGGGTAAGCTCATCAGTGATTCTGAAATCAAGGACTTTTACGCTTCACGTCAGCCTTATGGCGAGTGGCTCGACTCTAATCTTGTTCATCTTCGTGACCTGCATATACCGAATAAAAGACTTGCTGATTATGGAACAGAGGAGCTTTTAAGACATCAGAAGGTATTTGGCTATTCATACGAGGAAATAATGAACAGTATTCTCCCAATGGCTGAAAACGGTGCAGAACCGATTGCGTCAATGGGCTCTGATATTGCACTTCCTCCGCTTGACAAGAGAAATGTACCGCTTTTCAATTATTTCCGTCAGCTTTTTGCACAGGTTACAAATCCGCCGATTGACGCTATTCGTGAGGAAATTGTTACAGATACAAGCGTTTATCTCGGACGTGACGGAAATATACTTGAGGATTCCGCAGAAAACTGCCGTGTACTTAAAATTGACAATCCTATCCTTTCGGGAACAGACCTTCTTAAAATAAAGAACATTAAGATTATCGGATTTAAGTCTGCAATAATCCCGATAACATATTATATAGGAACATCACTTGAAAAAGCCGTTGAACAGCTTTTTATTGAGGCGGACAAGGCTTATCGTGAGGGTGCAAACATTCTCATTCTTTCAGACAGAAATGTTGACGAATATCATGCGGCTATGCCGTCACTTCTTGCAGTTTCAGCACTTCATCAGCATCTTGTTGACACGAAAAAGAGAACAAAGGTTGCAATGATTCTTGAAAGTGCAGAGCCAAGAGAGGTTCATCACTTTGCGGCACTTCTCGGATACGGAGCAAGTGCGGTAAATCCTTATCTTGCACATGAAACGATACACAATCTTATTGAAAACGGTCTGCTTGACAAGGACTTTTATGCCGCTGAGGACGATTATGACCAGGCTGTACTCAAGGGAATTGTTAAAATTGCTTCAAAAATGGGCATATCAACGATTCAGTCATATCAGGCTTCAAGACTTTTCGAGGCTGTCGGCATTTCAAATGCTGTCATTGACAGATATTTCAGAGGTACTGTAAGCAGAATAGGCGGAATTACATTAAGCGATATAAGCCGTCAGATAGAGTCACTACATAATGCCGCATACGACCCGTTAAGACTTTCAGTAAATACACAGCCTGAAAGCAGCGGCAGCCATAATCTCAGAAGCGGAAAGACAGAGCATCTTTATACTCCTGAAACGATACATCTTCTTCAGGACGCAGCCAGAACAGGCGATTATGAAACATTTAAGGAATATTCAAAGGCAGTTGATGCAGAGGACAGAAACCTTACATTAAGAAGTCTGCTTGATTTCAATTTCGATGAAAACGGCGGTATACCGATTGACGAGGTAGAAAGCGTTGAGAGCATCTGCCGCAGATTCAAAACAGGTGCAATGTCATACGGCTCGATTTCAAAAGAGGCACATGAAACTCTTGCAAAGGCAATGAATACGATAGGCGGACAGTCCAACAGCGGTGAGGGCGGAGAAAGCCCTGAACGTCTTAAATCAGACCGCTGTTCAGCAATCAAGCAGGTTGCTTCAGGACGTTTCGGCGTTACAGCCGAATATCTTGCATCTGCAAATGAAATTCAGATAAAAATGGCACAGGGTGCAAAGCCGGGTGAGGGCGGACATCTTCCTGCAAAGAAAGTATATCCGTGGATTGCAAAAACACGTCACTCAACGGCAGGCGTAGGACTCATTTCACCGCCTCCGCACCATGATATTTATTCTATTGAGGACCTTGCTCAGCTCATATACGACCTCAAAAATGCAAATAAAAATGCAAGAATATCAGTAAAGCTTGTTGCTGAGGCAGGTGTAGGAACAATTGCCGCAGGTGTAGCAAAGGCAGGAGCACAGGTTATCCTGATTTCAGGCTTTGACGGCGGTACAGGTGCAGCTCCGAAAAGCTCAATTTACAATGCAGGACTTCCTTGGGAACTTGGCGTTGCGGAAACTCATCAGACGCTTGTTCTTAACGGTCTGCGTTCTCATGTAAGAATAGAAACAGACGGAAAGCTTATGAACGGACGTGATGTTCTTGTTGCCGCACTTCTCGGTGCAGAGGAATTTGGCTTTGCAACAGCTCCGCTTATTACAATGGGCTGTGTTATGATGAGGGTATGCAATCTTGATACATGTCCTATGGGCATTGCAACGCAAAATCCGGAACTGAGAAAGAGGTTCAGAGGCAAGCCGGAATATGTTATAAACTTCATGCACTTTGTGGCACAGGAGCTTCGTGAATACATGGCAAAGCTCGGCATCAGAAAGGTTGACGAGCTTATAGGCAGAACAGATTTGCTCCGCAGAAAAAACAATCTGTCACAAAAAGCGGAAAGCATTGATTTTTCAGCAATTCTCGGCAAGACAAGCAATATCTGCTTCAATCCGAATGATGCTCATGACTTTAAGCTGAATGAAACTGCTGATGAAAAAATACTTATGAAAAAGCTTGGTTCAGCATTGAAAAACGGTACAGAAAAGTCTGTTGACGTTAAGATAAAAAATACAGACCGTTCATTCGGTACGCTTTTCGGTTCACAGATTACTGCAAAATACGGTGAAAACGGTCTTGCTGATAATACATTTACAGTAAACTGTCAGGGAAGCGGTGGACAAAGCTTTGGTGCATTTATTCCGAAAGGACTTACACTTGTGCTTACGGGTGACTGCAACGACTATTTCGGAAAAGGACTTTCAGGCGGACGTCTTATACTTAAAGCTCCGAAAAATACAAACCGCAAGGCAAACGAAAATATCATAACAGGCAATGTTGCACTTTACGGAGCAACATCAGGCAAAGCATTCATCAATGGTATTGCAGGCGAAAGATTCTGTGTAAGAAATTCGGGAGCAGTTGCAGTATGTGAGGGTGCAGGCGACCATGGCTGTGAATATATGACAGGCGGTGTTGCAGTAATTCTCGGTAAAACGGGCAGGAACTTTGCCGCAGGTATGTCAGGCGGTGTTGCTTATGTTCTTGATACTGAAAATCACCTCTATATGCACCTTAATAAAGCTCTTGTATCAAGTGAGGCAGTTAAAGAACCACAGGATACAGCACAGCTCAGGAGCATAATTCAGGAGCATTATGACGTTACAGGTTCAGAAATTGCTGCTGAAATACTTGAAAACTTTGACGAATATCTTCCTAAGTTCAAGAAGATTATACCTTATGACTACGACAGAATGTGCCGTACCATTACACAGCTTGAAGCAAAGGGCGTAAGTCACGAGCAGGCTGAAATTGACGCATTCTATATTAACGGAAAGGAGGCTTGATTCTATGGGAAAGCCTACAGGATTTATGGATTTTGAAAGAGAAGAAAATCTTTCATCATCAGTAAGCGAGAGAATAAAGAACTATAAAGAGTTTCACACTCCTCTTGACGCTGAACAGCGTCGCTCACAGGCGGCAAGATGTATGAATTGCGGAGTTCCGTTTTGTCAGAACGGCAAGCCTATAAAAGGCATGGTATCGGGATGTCCGCTGAACAATCTTATTCCCGAATGGAATGAGCTGATTTACAGAAACAAGTCAGATGAAGCACTCAAGCGTCTGCTTATGACAAACAATTTTCCTGAATTTACTTCAAGGGTATGTCCTGCACTCTGTGAAAAAGCGTGTACCTGCGGTATTGACAGCAAGCCTGTTACAGTAAGGGACAATGAATATCATGTAATTGAAAACGGTTTTAACAGCGGACTTATGAATCCTCAGATTCCTGCGTACAGAAGCGGCAAGAAAATTGCTGTAATCGGTTCAGGCCCTTCAGGACTTGCAGCAGCAGATACTTTGAACAAAAGAGGTCATTCCGTTACCGTATACGAAAGAAGCGACAGAATAGGCGGACTGCTTATGTACGGTATTCCTAATATGAAGCTTGAAAAATGGGTTATCGACCGCCGCAGAAAGCTTATGGAGGCAGAGGGTGTAACATTTGTTACCAATGCCGATGTAGGAAAAAACGTCAGTGCAGAGGAAATTAAAAGAGAATATGACGCTGTAATTCTTGCTTGCGGAGCGTCAACGCCTCGTGACATAAATGCAAAGGGCAGGGACAGCAAGGGTATTTACTTTGCTGTTGACTTCCTGAAAGCAACCACAAAAAGTCTGCTTGACAGCAATCTTGCGGATAATAATTACATTTCTGCTAAGGATAAGAATGTAATTGTAATTGGCGGAGGAGATACGGGAAATGACTGTATCGGAACAGCAGTTCGTCATGGCTGCAAATCGGTTGTCCAGCTTGAAATGATGCCTAAGCTCCCCGATACAAGAGCAGAAAACAATCCATGGCCGCAGTGGCCTATGGTCTGCAAGACTGATTACGGTCAGGAGGAAGCGGCATACTTATTCGGAAGTGACCCAAGACTTTATGAAACAACTGTAAAGGAATTTATCAGTGATGAAAACGGCAGCCTTTCCGCAGTTAAAACAGTAAAGCTGAAATGGACAACAGATTCCGAAACAGGCAGAAAAACCATGGAGGAAATCAAGGACAGCGAACAGATTATTCCATGTGAGCTTTGTCTTATAGCGGCAGGCTTTACCGGAAGTGAGGAATATGTTTCACAGGCATTCGGAGTTGAACTTGATAAGCGTACAAATGTTAAAACGGAACAGGGAAAGTATGCAGCAGCAGAAAAAATCTTTACAGCAGGCGATATGCACCGAGGACAGTCACTTGTCGTATGGGCTGTAAATGAGGGCAGAAATGCTGCTCGTGAGGTTGATGAATATCTTATGGGATATACTAATCTGTAAAAGGAGAACGTCATGATTTACAATGAAAATGAAATCCTGCAATATATTGACGAAAATGATGTAAAATTTGTAAAGCTTGCATTTTGTGATATAAACGGAAAGCTGAAAAATATATCAGTTCTTTCATCAGAGCTTGCAGTTATATTTGAACGTGGAATCAAAATAAACAGCAGTAAAATATGCGGATTTTCAAATGACGGGGACAAGCCGCTTTATCTTTTCCCTGATGCGTCTGCAATGACTGTACTGCCATGGCGTCCGCAGCAGGGCAGAGTTATAAGACTTTTCTGTTATATCCGTTATGCCGATGGCACACATTTTGAGGGTGACGGCAGATACTTCCTTAAAAGAGCAGTGAAAACTGCTCTTGATAAGGGATTTTGTTTCAGATTCGGTACATCATGCGAATTTATGCTTTACTGCACTGATGATAACGGACTTCCTACAAATATACATCATGATTTTGCGGGTTACTGTGACTCTGCTCCTGAAGATAAGGGCGAAAATATACGGCGTGATATTTGTCTTACACTTGAACAGATGAACATACACCCGCTTTCCTCATATCACGAAAGCGGCTGCGGACAGCATGAAATAGATTTCAATGCGTCGTCTGCACTTAAAGCTGCGGATACATTTCTCAGCTTTAAATCAGCAGTAAAATCGGTTTCCCAGCGAAACAATGTGTATGCAAGCTTTATGCCTAAGCCTGATAAGAATGATTACGGCAACGGTATGCAGATAAGCATGAATATTATCAGGGACGCCGACTTTTTCAATGTAACGTCCGACAAATCATATGTCAACATGAAATCTGCAATTGCAGGAATTCTTAAATATATAAATGACCTTTCATTGTTTACAAATCCGATTATAAATTCATACAGCCGATTGAGCGAATCATCTGCTCCGAGAATACTTGCATGGTCTGATAAGGAAAATTCTCATGCCGCAGTTTTTTCGGGAGAAGATTCACCGATAGTTCTCCGTACTACCGACTGCGTATGCAATCCGTATTATGTATTCGGTCTTATGATTTATGCGGCACTTGAGGGAATTGAAAATAATTATGAGCTTTCGTCCGCAATTGAAAAGGACTTTGTATCCGATAATGCGTCTGATTATCTTCCGTCATCATTCGGTACGGCTGTTGAATTTGCAGAAAAGTCTGATTTTCTCGGCAAGTATATCAATCATGACATTCTCTCAGGCTTTATAGATATTAAAAGGCGTGAATGGACTGAATATTCTGCGGCTGATGATAAGGACTCATTTGAAATGAAAAAGTATTTTTACAGTATCTGAGGTGGTGAGCATTGGAGAATGTTGTAATTGTATCAGGCAATAAAGCTGCAACTGAATCTCTTGCAGTCTTTTTCAGCGAATCCTTCCAATGCAACCCACGACACGCTGAAACGGCATCTCATGCCTATGCCATGTTTGAGGCAGGCATAAATTGTGAACTGGCTGTTATAAACGCTCCCCTGCCCGATGAATCGGGTATAAGACTTTGTGAGTATATAACTGAAAATACATCTGCATTCTGTATTCTGATAGTAAAATCGGAAAAGGCAGCACATTTAACGGACTTTGCTGAAAAAAACAACATTATTTTAATTACAAAGCCGTTTAATAGGTCAACCCTGTACCAGTCGGTAAACCTTGTTGATATTTCAATCAGGCGGTATTACAAGCTTTATGAGGAAAATCAGCGGCTTGAACGTATGCTGGAGGAAATGCGGACTATAGACAGAGCCAAATTCATGCTTATTGAATACAAGGGTATGTCGGAACAGCAGGCTCACGGCTTTATTGAAAATTATGCAATGAATCTTCGGAAGAAAAAAAGTCACGCAGCTTCTGAGATAATAAATAAATTAACAGAGGAATATTTATAAGGTGGTATAAAAATGTTTGATAAACTGCATGAGGAATGCGGAGTTTTCGGAATATACGAAACTGCCACAAAAAATGTTGCGGAGAGCGTTTATTCCGCATTGTTTGCACTTCAGCACAGAGGACAGGAGAGCTGCGGCATTTCAGTTTGTGATGACGGAGTTTTCAGTCATGCCAAGGGCAGCGGACTTGTTGGAGAGGTTTTCAGCAAGGATAAGCTTAAATCTCTGGGAGAGGGAAGAATCGCCATAGGTCATGTAAGATACTCAACCTGCGGCGGTAATAATCCGAATAATATCCAGCCACTTGTAATAAGACATATTAACGGCAATCTAGCTCTTGCCCATAACGGAAATCTTGTTAATACAGCCGTTCTGAGAAAGAGCTTTGAGCTTTCGGGAGCAATTTTTCATGGAACTTCCGATACAGAGGCAATTGCTTATGAAATAGTTCATCAGCGTCTTACATGCAAATCTACGGAGGAAGCTGTTGAAAAGGCTATGTATGAGCTGAAAGGTGCATATTCATGTATTCTTATGACTGCCTCAAAGCTTATTTTATTTCGTGACCCTAATGGTTTCAGACCATTATGTCTTGGCAGGACAAGTGACGGAGCTTATGTTGCTGCATCAGAATCATGTGCGATAGAGGCAGCGGGGGCAGAGTTTATTCGTGACGTAAAACCCGGAGAAATTGTGGTAATAGGGGAAGATTCAATTTCGTCCATTAAAACACACTGTGGCGGAAAAAGAAGTATCTGCATATTTGAGTACATATATTTTGCAAGACCTGATTCTGTAATTGAGGGTACTTCTGTTCACACAGCAAGAGTACGTTCTGGAAGAATACTTGCCCGTACTGCTCATGTAGATGCTGATATTGTAATCGGAGTGCCTGATTCAGGACTTGATGCAGCATTGGGATATTCCCTTGAAAGCGGAATACCTTACGGAATAGGATTTATCAAGAATAAATACATCGGCAGGAGCTTTATTCAGCCTGACCAGACTCAGCGGAGCAATTCGGTTAAAATAAAACTCAATGTTATAAAGGAAACAGTAGCAGGCAAAAAGGTTATAATGATAGATGACTCAATTGTAAGAGGTACGACAAGTGCAAGAATAGTTCGGCTTTTGCGTGAAGCAGGAGCGAAAGAGGTTCATGTAAGAATATCATCTCCGCCGTTTGTTCACAGCTGTTACTTTGGGACTGATATTGATTCAGAGGACAGACTCATAGCTCACAATTGCAGGGATACAAGTGAGATAGCTAAGTATATCGGTGCAGATTCCCTTGAATATATGCCTGTGGAGTCACTTGGAGATTTGCTTGATGATACGGAAATCTGTTATTGTGACGGTTGTTTCACGGGGAATTATCCTGTGGACGTAAGCAATGCAGTTTATAAAAATAAGTTTGACAGTAAAATTCATAAGAAATAAAAAAGCATAAATTTTGAAAAGGGAACGCCCTGCACAATGCCAACAACTTAAGCGTAATTGGCATTTACCCCGCAAAAAAATCAAATA
>OGDY01000549.1_pt1 | contig 49650 bp, 42 predicted proteins | sample 1570341 | NCBI WGS metagenome assembly OGDY01 (sample SAMEA2581972, study PRJEB24529) | metagenome | biome: Human gut stool | place: China | collected 2011 | reverse complement strand
GAGCACTTGGCTACGGACCAAGGTGTCGGGGGTTCGAATCCTCTTGCGCACGTGACAGAAGCTGTCTGAATTATTTCAGACAGCTTTTTTGTTTCATCAAAACAACTTTATAACAGCCAAATATTATTCATAAAAAAAGCCAGGGGTGCGGCTATAAGCTTTATTTACATAAAGTGCTACTCCCTGCTCCCCAGATATTCTTCCACCTTCTCCGACGTATCCAGTCTCAGCCGTACAATAGTCATCATGATCATATACCGAAGCACTTCCTTTAATATCTCATCCTCAAACTGCGACTTCATATTTTCCGGATACGCATGTACGAGAAAATGCACATTGTAGGCATCGCCCTGTCTTGAGATAAATGCACTCACATAGAGGCCATTCATGACCGCTGTTATGATGTCGTCATCCGTGATCTGTATATTTATCTTATACATCTTTGATATAAACTTTACCGTCTTGTCTTCTTTTACGAGAAAACGCCTGTCTGTAATCTCTCCTATGGAAAAGTTCTGTTTATGGAGTGTTATTGCCTGTAGGAATTCTGATTCTTTGTCATTCTCTATTATATAACCATATATATCATTAGGTGTGTATGCCATATCGTTCAAGTTATCCTTTCATCTATTTGTCTATATGCTAAGCGCTTTTGTCTATCACTCGTCCGGAGTCGTCACGTCACACTGCCCATCGTAAGTCCGATCACAAATACCACAAATGCACCAATCGTAAGCACATACCACTCGATAACACGGACTGTAAGTTCCCAGTCAGACGGCTCAACATCATACAGGTTTCTCACCCTGGGCCACATGGCCAATCTGAAAAGTTCATCTGGAAACAGCATACTTACGACTGCAATAATGCATATAATGATTCCAAATATATATAATACTATATTTCCTCTGTTTGTAGTCTGCGGACCAGTAATAAACTTCACTATTTCATAAATATCCGGCGAATTTGCATAATAATCTCCTAAAACCACATCAAAATCGTTGGTCATCGTGCCGTCCGCATTGTATACCATGTATCCATCTTTTGAGACAGCGCCTCTAAAAAACACCTTATCACCCTCCATGATCTTTACTCCGATATAATCATCAGATGATAACATGCCATCCTCTGTCCCTGCCGGTATGACAGAAGAATCCTCCATCCAGCTATATGGTCCATATGTTATGTCCCTATATTCATCTCCTGTAAATCGGTGATAACACTTAAATTCTATCCTCTGGTCATCATATACTGTGATACTTGTATGTCCATCTGTATATGTCACATTTCCCTGTTCTTCTTTTCGGGGCAGAAAGTCACCCCTGAATTCTATTCCCTTTATGGACATTATAATCGGATAAATTATGGAAAATGCTATGACCATTGCCACTATAATGATCATTAGAACCTTCTGCGTCTTAGATAAATTCTTTATTCTTTCCATACACAGTTCTCCCTTCAACCACCAATTTTCTGTTATCTTCATGAGCTGCCAAAACATGCTCTGCAAGTTTCAAGTACATATCGACTGCCTATATTATCCTCCCGTACTATCCGCAGCCCCTGACTAATGCCCACGCACGCCTAGAACAGATCCAGCGTATTGTCAAGATATATCTCTTCTCTTACCCTCAGCTGATACTCTGGCTTTGTCATATAGTATAGCAGAAATTCCAGCACTATGGCACTCCCAAGACTTCTTCCCTCTATCTTGAAATTGGAAAATCCCATCGGCAGGTAAATGTTCCTTATATCATCTATACCTATAAATCCAGGATTCTCCATCGCCTTTGAAAAACGATAGCCGTCTGCTGCGTTCGGCGATGTACAGCGGTGAATTGATCTCTCACCGAGAGCCATACGGCTCACATCCTCATAGCAGGCTTTCCTGTCCTGGCAGGAGAACCAACAGCATTCGTTGCACAGGAATTCCACCTTGTCTTTCTGCTTTTGCGAAAGCGCCCCCAGCCTGTCAAATGCTTTGTTCAGCCGGAAATCCGGCACAACATATCGGAATTCATCCCGGTCAAGCTCTGCCGAAAACTGGTCAAAGTCCGTAATGACCTTTGTTGTAGATGAAACCATATATAGTCCCGGATAGTTCTCCTGCAGATAGTCAAGCAACAACTCCGAATGGACTATGACACCGTTTTGAATATCACCCTTCTCAAACGCTCTGCACAAATCATTACACCGTTTATCCGCAAGATGTTCCGGCCTTAACAATGAGTTGCTGAAAGTCAGCCTCGCCGATATTCCATACTCACTCATAAACTCCAGCACATCTCCGGCATCGCTGTCGCCATATCCCACTCTGCCACCACCCCAGAGGCAGTCTTCCGGTGCTCCATACACCGAGCCGATATCACACCAGTCGTAAAAATATTCCCTGTGCTCACGGTATAGTGGCAGGAATACCCTGTACAGCTCGTAGAATTCAAAAAGTCCGGGCAGATGGTAATGTGCCTTGTATTCTGTTTTGCTATTCCCTGTCTCTGGCTTTGATCTGCCAGACAATGGCTCATTCTTCATAGTGTTCATTTTTCTGTTTTTCTTTCAATTCCCACATGTTATCTTCGTTTCCAGCTTCCGCATACTGTCTACAATTATATAAAAGTTCTTCATCTGTTGCAAACCATGTTTAGGATATTGTATATTTAATATTGCATTTAATGAAGATAAACCTGTTGTTTCTTTCATTGTCAATAGTGATGAGTTAAACTAAAAATACGACTAAACTGCAACGGAGGTTATTATTTATTATGGGAAATACATTCAGGGAAGTGCAGTGTTTCAAATGCGGACACATTTTTATGTGGCAGAAAGATGGTATAGAATATCAGTCTGAATATCGTCTGGAAAGCACCAGCGAACTGCTGGGAATCGCGGCATGTCCTAAATGCGGAACGGATATGTTGGTAGTTCCACATGTTCTTGACGGAATCTCTAAAGATTCAAAGGGAATCGTGAAATCAGTGATACGGGGAATATAAAGACAAAAATAACCGGGTATGTTTCTTCCTGAACATGCCCGATTATTTTTTATATGGGAATATCCTACTCATCTGGATTCACGATGGCGCCTATCTTAAACTCTCTGCCGTCCTTTTGCCACTGTCTGTACTCCGCTGTAGCGGCAAAGAGTACATCTCCCGATGAGTTGATTGCCGTCTCAAGCGAATCCTGGACCACTCCGATGATCATTCCGACAGCAACAGCCTGCATGGATATATCCTGTGGGATTCCAAACAGCGAGCACGCCATAGGAATGAGCAACAGCGAACCTCCCGCAACACCTGAGGCACCGCACGCGCCAAGGGTTGCCATAAGACTGAGCATGAGTGCTGTCGGAACGTCAACCGACACTCCCATGGTATTTGCAACGGAAAGCGCCATTATAGTTATAGTGATGGCGGCACCATCCATATTGATGGTCGCGCCAAGCGGTATGGATACCGAATACACATCCGGGTCAAGTCCAAGTCTTTTGCAAAGTGACATGTTCACTGGGATATTTGCCGCAGAACTTCTGGTGAAGAACGCCGTCACACCTGACTCTCTGAGGCATCTCCACGCAAGTGGATATGCATTTCTCCTTAAGACGATAGTCGCAAGGAGCGGATCTACGATCAATGCAACCGTAAGCATGGCGCCCACAAGCACAAGCAGCAATCTGCCATATTCCTTGAATATCGACAATCCACTCTCCGATACTGTCGTGAACACAAGTCCCATGATTCCAAATGGTGCGCACCCGATGATCCACCTCACGACGGTTGATACCGCATCCGATATGGATACAAGTGCAGATTTTATAGACTTGCTTGTCCGTCGCATGGCAAGTCCAAACAAAAGTGCCCATGCAAGTATGCAGAGATAATTTGCGTTGAGTATCGCATTTACGGGATTATCGGTGATGTTGAGCAAAAGATTCTGGAGGACCTCCATAATTCCCGATGGGACGACATCCGCCTGATATGATTCAAGGTCCAGTGTCATGGTTACAGGGAAAATAAAACTTGCGCTCACCGCCACTACCGCTGCGCATAGCGTGCTGAGCATATACATGATCGTCACCATACGGAACTGCTGGCCATTTCCCTTTCCTGCATTTGCAATTGAGCTGATGACAAGGGCAAACACCAGTATCGGCGCAATTGCCTTGAGCGCCCTGACGAACATGGTTCCGATCAGACCTATTCCCGTTGCCCCCGGCACCAGAAGTCCCAGCACCGCACCGATCACTATTCCAACCAATATCTTCGCGATCAGCGACACCCTATTCCACATCTCTACAATCTTTTTCATGAATCTAACTCCTAACTATATCTATATTTCTGCTTTTTAACATACATTTCCTTTAGCATTCTTCTTTCTCAGAAGAAGTATCCTCACGAGCAAAAGCACTGGGAATATAACTCCCGCAAGGATTCCGCGTTTCTTAATAGTATCATATATCGATCAGGCTTGTATATAACAGATTTCATAACACCCAAAAGCGGCGAACAGATTCTTGCTTCTGTTCGCCGCCACTTCACTTCTATAATATTCTATTTTATGACCAGACTTCCTCTGCTATCTCCTTAACGAGTTTGAGCTTTGCCCACTGCTCATCCTCTGTCAGCTTGTTTCCGATCTCACACGATGCAAATCCACACTGAGGGCTCAGGCATAATCTGTCAAGTGGTACATACTTTGCAGCCTCATAGATCCTTGCAATGACCTTCTCCTTATCCTCAAGAACCGGAGATTTTGTTGTGATGAGTCCGAGCACGACCTTCTTGTTCTCTGAAACCTTTGCAAGAGGTGCAAATCCGCCCGATCTCTCATCGTCATACTCAAGGAACAGCGCATCTACATTCTCATTTGCAAATACATAATCTGCAACTGTGTCATAAGGACCGCTTGTGAAGAATGTTGAGTGGTAATTTCCTCTGCAGATATGTGAAGTGATGACCATATCCTCCGGCTTTCCTTCAAGGGCAAGATTGTTCACTGCAAGCAGCTCCTTTTTGACATCCTCAAGTGATATTCCAAGCGACCTATATCTCTGCTTTGCTGCATCCCCCACTATGGCTCCCCATGTACAATCGTCAAGCTGCAGGTTTCGGCATCCAGCATCATAGAACTGCTTAATAACATCCTGATAAGCCTTTCCGATATCCTGGATAAGCTCCTCATTTGTAGGATAGAACTTCCTTGTGTTTGCAATATTGTCAGGTACTATCATCTGCTGGAATGTCTGTGCAGGAGCCGGTATCGTATACTTTGCAACTGTATTCTCATCCTCGAACTGCTTTAGGAACTTAAAATATTCAACAAATGGGTGCGCCTTTGCCTTTATCTTGCCTACAAGATAAGTGTCGTCAAGAACCGCAAGCTCTGCATCGAATTTCACACCATTTCCAGTGTTCTCATGGGCAACTCCATCAAGTCCCCACATAAAGTCGAGATGCCAGAATGTTCTTCTGAACTCGCCATCTGTGATCGCATGGAATCCAAGTTCCTTCTGCTTTGCAACGACCTTGGTAATCTCCTCATTGACAACTTTGTCGAACTCCTCCTTGGTGATCTTTCCGTCCCTGTATGCTGCCTTCGCATCCTTGAGTGCCTGTGGTCTCAGAAAGCTTCCTACAAAATCGTATCTGAAAGGTGTCTGTAATTTGCTCATATGTCTTTATCCTCCGTAGTGTTTTCTCGTTTTCTTAACTTGAGGATATTCTAGCAGGATAGACTGTCCATGGAAAATACTATTATTTTGAGGCTTGCCATAGCTTTAAACTATGGAATATGATAAGAGTACTCCACTATCAATGCTTAAAATTCTATAAACCGCCAAATCTATAACAAAAAGCCTGCATAATCCCTATGTGAAATCATCCACAATGACAATCGTCAAATATGATTTCATATAGGCTTATACAGGCTTTCATACCCTATTATTCAATATTCTTTAACTCCACTGCGAGTTATACAGATCCGCATAGAATCCATTCTGCGCCATAAGCTCATCATGGTTACCCTGCTCTATGATGTCACCGTCCTTCATAACAAGAATGATGTCTGCATTCTTGATGGTTGACAGTCTGTGGGCTATGACAAAGCTTGTCCTGCCCTTCATCAGATTGTCCATGGCCCTCTGAATCCTGTGTTCTGTTCTCGTATCGACTGACGATGTAGCCTCATCGAGGATCAGGACCGGATTGTCAGCAAGAATTGCTCTTGCGATAGTTAAGAGCTGTTTCTGTCCCTGGGAGATATTTGTTATCTCCTCATTGAGCTCCATGTTGTATCCACCCGGAAGTGCCGAGATAAATCTATGTGCATGAGCTGCCTTTGCCGCTGCGATAACTTCCTCATCCGTAGCGTCCAATCTTCCATATCTGATATTCTCCATGATAGTGCCCTTGAACAGCCATGTGTCCTGAAGCACCATGCCAAATACATCCCTGAGTTCACGCCTGTTGAAGTCCTTAATATTGTGTCCGTCCAGAAGTATAGCACCGCCATTCACGTCGTAGAATCTCATGAGCAGCTTGACCATGGTAGTCTTGCCCGCTCCGGTAGGTCCGACTATGGCTACCTGCTGTCCCGGTTTTACATGGGCTGAGAAATCCTTGATGATGATCTGATCCGGATTGTAGCCAAACTTTACATGTTCAAATGTAACTTCACCCTTGATTCCCTCTGTGGATACAGGATTCTCTACTATCTGCTCCTCTTCTTTCTCTTCAAGAAGTTCAAATACCCGCTCAGCGGCTGCTGCCATCTGCTGCATCATATTTGTGACCTGGGCAACCTGCTGAACAGGCTGTGTGAGGTTCTTCACGTACTGTATAAATGCCTGGATATCACCTATCTGGATAGTTCCTCTGATCGCCAGAGCCGCACCTGATATGGCAACTGCCACATAACCCAGATTGCCGACAAACATCATGATAGGCTGCATCAGTCCTGAGAAGAACTGTGACTTCCATGCTGACTTGTACAAAGTCTCATTTGTCTCATGGAACTCTCTTCTAACGTCGTTCTCCTTATTGAACGCTTTTATGACATTGTGTCCGCCATACACCTCTTCAACCTGGCCGTTTATGTGTCCCACGTATTCCTGCTGCTGCTTGAAGAATCTCTGGGATTTCTTGATGACAAACATCATGAGCATGATACTTATCGGAAGTATCAGCACTGATATAAGTGTCATAAGCGGGCTGATCGTGAGCATCATCACGATTACACCGATGACCGTACTAACCGATGTAATGAGCTGTGTGATACTCTGGTTCAGACCATTTCCCATGGTGTCTATATCATTTGTGATCCTTGAAAGTACCTCACCATAGGTTCTGCTCTCAAAGTAGCTCATCGGCATCCTGTTGATCTTCTCGGACACCTCACGTCTCATCCTGTAACACACCTTCTGGGTGATACCGGTCATGATGAAGCCCTGAACAAAGCTAAATGTCACACTTAGCACATACAAACCGAGACAGAACAGCAATATCTTACCGATATACGTGAAATCAATTCCGCCGTTGCCTGTTATCTTGTTCATGATCCCCTCGGACAGGGCTGTTGTCGCCTTGCCGAGTACCTTCGGACATACTACGTTGAATACCGTACTTCCAATTGCAAATATAGCAACGACAACAACCGCTGCCTTGTACTTGCCTATGTATCTAAATAACTTTCCTATCGTTCCCTTGAAGTCCTTGGCTTTCTCGCCGCCCATCATAGGACCGTGGCCTCTTCTAGGGCCTCTGAAACTTCTCTGATTATTTGTCTGATTCTGTTCTGCCATGTCCTACACCTGCCTTTCTGAGTCAGTTCCAAGACTGGCTGCTATCTCCGATGGGGAAAGCTGCGACTCGGCTATCTGCCTGTACTCCTCACAGGTCTGCATAAGTTCCTTGTGTGTTCCCTTGCCGACTATCGTACCCTCGTCAAGCACAAGTATCTGATCTGCTGAGAGTATGGTGCTTACACGCTGTGCAACGATAAATACCGTGCTGTCATTTACATGCTCGCCAAGTGCCTTTCTGACTGCCACATCCGTCTTGAAATCAAGCGCCGAAAAGCTGTCGTCAAATATCAGGATCTTAGGCTTTCTCGCTATGGCTCTGGCTATTGCAAGACGCTGCTTCTGACCACCTGACACATTTCCGCCGCCCTGGGCAACCGCACTGTCGTAACCATGTTCCTTCTCCTCTATGAAGTCGGATGCCTGGGCAATCTCAGCCGCAAGCTTGACATCTTCATCAGATGCATCCGGCGCACCGAATCTTATATTGGACGCAATCGTTCCTGAGAACAGGATTCCCTTCTGTGGGACAAAACCGATATTCTGTCTCACACTCTCCATGGTGAGGTCTCTTATATCCTGTCCGTCTATTGTTATCGAGCCCTCCGTAACATCGTAGAATCTCGGTAGGAGCTGAACCAGTGTACTCTTACCACAACCGGTACTTCCTATGATCGCCGTGGTCTGTCCTGGCTTCGCCTCAAATGAGATATTCTCCAGCACGTTCTCATCTGCGCCCGGATAAGCAAATGCAACATTATCATACTTTACAACGCCCCTTGGTGCTTCAAGCTTATTTGCCCCGGCTGCATCCTGAACCGTCACATCCGTATCTATGATCTCCTGTATTCTGTCTGCTGCCACGCTGGCACGAGGGAGCATGACTGACATCATGCTGAGCATAAGGAATGACATAATGATAAGCATTGTGTATGTAATAAATGCAGTCATTGATCCTACCTGAAGGACACCCGCATCAATCTTGTGGGCTGCCACCCACTCTATGAGTATGCTTATGGCATACATGATGAACATGAGTATAGGCATTGCAAATGTCATGACTCTGTTGACGAACAATGTGTTCTTCGTCAGATCTTTATTTGCCTCATCGAATCTCTCTTCCTCGCGTTCCTCTCTGCCAAATGCCCTGATAACCGGGATACCTGTAAGTATCTCTCTTGACACAAGGTTTACTCTGTCCACCAGTGTCTGCATAACTTTAAACTTTGGCATGGCAATGACCATAAGCGTTCCCATGAGGATCACAACTGCTGCTATGCCGATGAATATTACCCAGCCCATTCCGGCTCCGTTCTCAACAACCTTGACGATTCCTCCAATAGAAAGTATCGGTGCATATAGAACCATTCTGAGCATCATAACTGTAACCATCTGTATCTGCTGGACATCATTTGTAGATCTCGTTATAAGAGATGCAGTTGAGAACTTGTTAATCTCAGCATCAGAAAATGCGATAACCTTGTTGAACACCTTCTCTCTGAGTCCGCAGGCAACGCTTGCCGCAACCCTTGACGCCACAAGTCCTATGAGAACCGCAGCTGCTGCCATGAGAAGTGACATTCCAAGCATCTTCACCGCTGCCCACTTCAGATATGACATCTGTCCTGCCTTATAATCGTAGCCAAAGCTGTCGTAGCATATTCTTGTACATGCTATGGCTGTGGATTCCATATAATTCTCACCCATGCTGTCGAGCATGCCATCAACCGTAGGCTTCATCTGTTCACCGATCTGCGCCCACATCTCCTCCGGCATCTCGTCAAGGGTGATTCCCATCTTGTCTAGCCCTGTCTTGATCTCGTTGTCCTCGTCAGAGTTCACCATCTGATATGGATAGTAATACATCATAAGCCCCTTCATACAGGCACTATCCACTTCGTCTATGTGTTCCTCGCCGTCTTCTGTCAGGTAATAATAACCATCCGAACCATCTTTATAATATTTCTCCCATACGGCTTTCTCATCGTCATCCATAAATCCGCCTATCACTTTGTAGGCTTTCTCCTGGATCTGTTGCGGACTGCAGTTCTCTATACCGTAGTTCTGTATACCGGTATCTATGAGCTTTGAGGTGTAGTCCGGAAGTGACAGATCACAGTATGCCTGCAGAACGAGAAGCAGGGCTATGATAATGACCGACTTCCAATACGGCTTCAGATTTCTGAATATCTGCATGTCATTTCCTCCTTGAACAATTATTAATCAGATGAATGTATCCCCCTCTAGTCTTTCTATGTGCACAACATAACATCACCTGTACCGGATCGCTCCCGCTCATTTCGGCCTACAGCGGTACTAAGGTGCCACTTACATGCCACCTAAGGACCGGTGGCCTCAAATGTCCTGTACAGGTGATGTTATGTTGTACACGTTAATATACATTATGCAGGGATACATTCATCTGATATCTACGCTTTCTTCTGACGGAGAAAATGCCATGCTTTAGCTGACGTTGTTTTCCCCTTTACATTTCCAAGCGTATTCTTACTTTATTTGAATATCTTTGAAAGTTTATCATTGCATATATTCTCAGTCAATTAAATATCTATAAAGATTTAATAATTTTTATGACAAAAAAACGGCAGCCGCTGTTCTCCAGCAACTACCGTTTCTTCTGACTTTCAATCTAAGCCAGCTTTATCCGCTCCGCCGCGTCCCTTGTTATCGCTAGTCTTTTTCCCTTTACCTTGATTATCACATTACCAAAGTAAGACGATACAACCTGCACCTGATCTCCGGTCTCAAGCTGGCATGCGCCGAACAGTGATCTGTCCGCACAGTTCCAGGCTACCTCTCCTGAGAAACCGTTTACTGCATCTGATAATGACATCATAGTAACCACCCCTTCAAAATAATTGTTTTATGAATTCTATTATGTTTCAATGCACTATCCGATATGCAATTTGTCTTTCGTTTCCTCTATTGTCTACACAATTATAACTCTTCAGGGTCGGTGCAAGTCAATTCTAATTGTTAGTATATGGGGCTAATCTTTCTTACACCGAACTAACTTGGATACACAAAAACCCCACCGACATCCGACTTACCATCAGACATCAGTGGGGTTATAATGTTCTCAATATTTATTATCTTACACCGAATTACTCGATCATTACTCGATCATTACTCGATTACCTTAAGCCATCCCTCTGGACCTTCGATTCTGCCCATCTGGATTCCTGTAAGAGTATCATACAGCTTCTGGATAACTGGTCCCATCTTCTCCATACCGCTTGGGAAGCAGATCTCCTTGCCGTGGTCGTTGATCTTGCCTACAGGTGAGATAACTGCCGCTGTACCGCACAGACCGCACTCTGCAAAATCCTTAACCTCATCGAAGTATACTTCTCTCTCCTCAGCCTCAAGTCCAAGGATATCCTTTGCAACTACCATCAGTGAACGTCTTGTGATCGATGGGAGGATACTGTTTGACTTAGGTGTAACTACCTTGCCGTCCTTTGTAACGAAGATGAAGTTTGCTCCACCTGTCTCCTCAACCTTTGTTCTTGTAGCTGCATCGAGGTACATGTTCTCATCGAATCCCTCTTTGTGTGCTGTAACTATTGCATGAAGGCTCATTGCATAGTTAAGACCAGCCTTGATGTGTCCTGTTCCGTGAGGTGCTGCTCTATCGAAATCTGAAACCTTGATTGTGATAGGCTTTGCACCGCCCTTGAAGTAAGGACCAACTGGTGTTGTGAGGATTCTGAACTGATATTCATCTGCCGGCTTTACACCTATAACAGGGTTTGAACCGAACATATATGGTCTGATATATAATGTAGCACCTGATCCGTAAGGTGGTACATAATCAATATTTGCCTTTACTGTATCTACTATTGCCTGTACAAATCTATCCTCTGGGAAAGGTGGCATCTCAAGTCTTCTTGCTGAGTCTGCCATTCTGCTTGCGTTGAGGTCAGGACGGAAACATACAACACGTCCATCCTCTGTTCTGTAAGCCTTCATTCCCTCGAAAACTGTCTGAGCGTACTGAAGAACACCTGCGCACTCGTTTAATACTACGTTAGGATCCTCTGTGAGTGTACCCTCATCCCATGCTCCATCCTTATAATTTGCTACAAATCTCTTATCCGTCTGAACATAGCCAAATCCAAGGTTTGCCCAATCGATATTCTTCTTATCCATATCTACATCTTCCTTTCTTCTTGAACACCAGCCATGCAAAATTTGCCTTTGTTGGTACTCTCACATTGCACCGCAATGTGAGATGTCGTCGATGCCATTTTTATATGTGACTTCATCACATGGGCATCTCCTGGCAAATGGCTGGTGCTACATGTCAAGTTTTCATAGAAAACTTAACACATACTACTTTAGCTTGTGCTTTTTTGTATGTGTCTGTTATATCACATTATTTCGCCTTTTTCCATATGTATATTGAACATTTGCTTGAAAAATTAAGGTTTTTCTTCCAAAAACGGCTAATTTTTTCATGTTACAATGTACAATTTGATGATTTTCCCAAGTTACAAGCTTGTCTACTTCAACTTATTACCCTCTGAGAAAGCATCGCCAACCCTGTCGCCGAGTGCAAAATATCCATGTCCGATGGTGTCAAACACGATCGGATGGAACTCTTCATATGTGATCTCGCCGTCATCGCCCAGGATACGGTCGTCTGCAACAACATTTACAATCTCGCCGAGGAACTTGTCCACGTCTATGATCTCCTTGAGCTTGCACTCCATTGTCAGTGAAAGCTCGTTGATGACTGGAGCATTTACAAACTCGCTCTTTCTGGTTGTAAAACCAGCCTTCTTCATCTTGTCTGGCTCGTCATTTGCCGACACGATTCCCACATAGTCACAGGCTGCCACATGCTCTGCATCAGCAATGGCAACTGTGAACGCTTTGTTCAGCTTTATATTCTCGGTAGTCTTATGACTTCCAAGGTCAAATATGATCTCATTTGCTCCGACTATTCCGCCCCATGCCGCATTCATGACATTTGCATTGCCATCGGCATCGTATGTTCCGATCATCATGACCGGCTGTGGCACCAGCATAGGTTTTGCACCAAGATTCTTACTCATATTATCTGCCTCCTTAATTTGAAGAAACTTACCCTTCTATTTTATGACTACCGCCATCTAAGGGCAATATTTTTTTGGCTAAAATATTATTCCCCACATGCATATAAGCACCGCCAGGAACAGCACATTTGCAAATGTGAAGTATGCCAAATATCTTCCTCTGGCGCCCTTGTCCTGTCTCGCCACGTATTTGAATGAGATCAGGCTTGCCATGGACGCTATCAGAGTTCCAAGTCCTCCTAGATTGGTGCCTATTATCAGATCTGTGTAACTGTCTGTAAATCCTGACAGCAATACTGCAGCCGGAACATTACTTATGACCTGGCTGGCAATGACAGAGGTGATCATCTCATGCCCGCCAAGCACATTCTCTACAAATATCCTAAAGCCATCGATCCTTCCCATATTTCCTATAAATACGAAGAATCCCACAAATGTGAATATCAGCGAATAGTCTACCTTCAGCAGTAATCTTCTCTGGCATATAAGAACAACCACAAGCACTACCGTAAATGTCACCCAGTATGGGACGATCCGCGCCACGGTGAGCAATGACAACACAAAAAGTATGCAGTAAATTCCGACAAGCTTCCTGTCAACCTGTACATCTCCGTCCGAGAGTCTGATCTCAAGCTGCCTGTTTTTTCCTTTCATACATACTATGATCCATATCACAAGAAGCGCTGCCGATGCCACTGTATATGGCAGCATAAGCAATACAAACCTGCCTGCACTGATTCCGGCAAGACCATACAAGTACAGATTCTGCGGGTTGCCTATAGGTGTCAGCATGCTTCCAAGGTTCGCAGCTATGGTCTGGAGGGTTATCACCGGCACCATCCATCTGGTGAGTACTTCCTCGCCTGCCATACCAAGGACCGTAAGTGTCATCGGTACAAATGTTATGAGCGACACATCATTTGTGATGAACATGCTGAAAAAGAAACACATAAATGCAAGCACAAATGTCACCGCCATGAGTGACCCCATACGATTTATCATGCCCTTTGCTACGATGTTAAAAATCCCCTGCTGTGAAAATCCCGCAACCACCGTCATAAGACAGAAAAGTATCGCAAGTGTCCTGAAATCTATGTAGTCCACATACGCGCTGTCCGGAGGCACAACAAATGCCGATATAACTGCCAGAAAAAGTGCCACACTTAGCACTGTCTCTTTGCGGACAAATTCTCCGATTTTCTTTATACCCCCGATCATGGTCTGAATGTCCTGAACTCGTTCTTGTTGTACTCTGTGAGTAATTCCCACGCTTCTTCTCTTGTCATCTTTTTATTCTCCTCGTATTATATAGTAGTAAATTTATTTCCTTGCATATCTCTTCATTTTTTGCAGAAAAAATTCACACGCCTCTGATTCTGTTTCAAACAAATTAATACCATATCTATCTAAGCCGTGCAGGTCTGCACACACGTGCCGACATCTGTTCCTTAAGTTCTGTGATCCTTGCGGCACACGTCGTCAGATTCGCCGCAGCATTTTCAGGCTTCATCGCCGTTCTCACCTGCTCCGAATCACTATCATCTATACCAAGCACATTGTTCACTGCGTAACACTCATTGAAAAATCCTTCTTTGACGCAGTTCTCCGCACCATCCCCAAGACATCCTCCTATAGCGATCACATATTTACCATGTTCCTTTGCAAGCTTTGCGACTCCCAATGGGGTCTTACCCATCATGGTCTGGGCATCTATCCTGCCCTCACCTGTTATGACTGTATCCGCCCATTCTACATCTGCCTCAAGCCCTGTCTCAGACAAAACTATATCAATCCCCGGCATAAGTTTCCCTCCGAGAAACATACGAAAAGCATATCCGAGACCTCCCGCCGCGCCAGCACCCGGAGTGTTTCTGTCAGACTTTCCCTCAGCAGATCTTTCCACAACATCAGCATAGTGTTTCATGTACCCATCCATGAGCTCAACCGTCTCCGCATCCGCACCCTTCTGCGGTGCAAATACACGGCTGCAACCAAGCTCACCCACAAGGGGATTTGTCACATCACAGGCAATACTGAATGTGCAGTGCAATAATCTGGATGCAAAGTCATCATCATCATCTACACATGACTCATCAACAGCACCTGCACCAGATATCGCAGCAGTTCCTACAATTGGCGTATCGACAGGATCTGCTACAGCCAGCTCTGATGAATTCTTACGGACAAGCATCTTCCCCGGAATAACAATCCTTTCAAGAACTTCAAGCCCCTCTGCCCCATATGGCACCTCATGACCATCCGCGTCAAGGCAGGAAAATCCAAGCGCCTGAAGCATTCCGATGCCGCCGTCATTTGTCGCACTTCCTCCGATTCCGACAATGAAACGCTCACATCCCTTTAAGATAGCGTCCCTTATCATCTCGCCAACACCATAGGTAGTAGTGTGCATCGGATCTCTCTGATCCTCAGGGACAAGAGGAAGTCCCGCAGCAGCGGCCATCTCCATAACAGCAGTTCTTCCATCCGCAGCATCGTATATCGTATACTCCGCAGTGATCTTTTTCCCCAGCGGCCCTGTCACAACACAGCTCCCCCTGCTGACGTTATTCTTTCCATATATAATGGCCTCCGTCGTGCCCTCACCGCCATCCGCCACCGGACGAACCCTTATCTCTGCATCCGGCAATATGGACTTTATTCCTTTTTCTATGGCATTCCCCGCTCCAAGACTAGTCATGCTTCCCTTGAACGAGTCAACCGCCACAAGTATTTTATTCATAATAACTCCTGTCTGCATATTGAAGCACCAGTCATCCTTCTTTGTACATGGCTGAAGCTTCACATCGCCTTTGTATATTATAATACCATCTGCAATTTTTGCACACAAAAAGTGGGGCGTATACAAAACTGTTGTTATGTTCTGTATACGCCCCGTTGTTCAAAAGGATGTTATTAAGCTATTTTACTTTAACTGATTTCGCCTTGCTCCACGCAGAGTAAAATGTCACTGACTTTCCATTTATCTTTACTGTCTTGTAGGTTCTCACACGTACATAATATGTCTTTCCACTCGCAAGCTTCCTGACACTTGTTCTGATCGTCTTGTTCTTGCTTACAGTCTTTACCTTTGTGCCTCTTCTGAAATTCTTATTTGCACAATACTGTAACTGGTAACCCGTTGTCTGTGTCATCTGCTTGTTCCATCTGACTGTCATGCTGCCCTTGCCGGACGCAGTCGCAGCAATGGTGGTTCCCTTCGGATTGATGGTGAAATACATTGTCTTCGAATCCTTATATTTATTTCCGCACAATGTGACCTTGACCGAATATTTTCCTACATTTTTTCTCCCCGCACTGTATGTGACCTTGTAATCTGTATTCTTTACCAGAGCCTTCCCAGCTGAATCCTTCACCTGAACGGCTGGTGTTCTGACTTTGCCATTATATACACATGACACCGCGCTCAGTTTAACCGTAGACACTTTGGCGATTTTTGATGTTGAAAGCTTCTTGCCACAGGATTTACATGTTGTGGTTATGATTCCATCGGTCGTCATTGTCGCCTTTTTCGTAACCTTATTTACCTTTGATGTATGCTTACAAACAGTCTGGGTCTTTGAAGTGAGAACTGCCGACTTGGCATTGCTGTACACTTTATAAAGTCCCTTTATGTACTCCAGTTCACCTGAAATCTTATAACCTTGTGACAATAAATAATCAGGATCATCAAACTCAACATCTGTGAATTTCACATTATCCTTAGACTTTTCAACCATACAGTACGACATAACATTTCCATATTTATCCGTCACATCTCCGAGTTCACCTTTGATATCATACTTAAAATTTTCAAACTCTTTATAACTATCATCTACTGCATCACGCATAAATACGCACCGGTCACCAGTATTCTGATCAATATATACTTTTGCCGGCATAGTTGATCTGTATGAATACCCATTTACGTTTTCTTCCGTATCTGTATAACCGTACTTTTCCGGATCAAAAACACCATCCGTGGCATCAATTTCACGCATATAATATTTGCCTGTATATCCAGGCATCAGCATAAGCTCATATAACGTGTATCCCTTGACATTTTCTGCCTTTATACTGCCATCATCGTTATAGTAAGTTCTGACATAATCTTCTACTGTATATTTTTTTCCATTATCGCCCTTTGTATATACGTGACAATCATGTGAATTCTCCATGTCTACAATAATCGCCTGTATTTCATCATACCTCATCTCGGACGCCTGCTCCTTTTTCAGACCAGTGAGTCCATTCACGACAAAGCAATCAGCAACAGTTGTATAATCTGCTATAACAATACTTCCATCTGTTTTACCTGCATATACATACACTTCCGCATTCCCACTTATCCTGAAGTAAGACTTTGTTCCTTCCGGCTGTAATACTATGGCATCTGACTTCTTATGTTCCTCATTGACATATAACTTACCATCACCAACAATCTCAACCGAACCGCCATATCCATATCCCCAGGCACACAACATACCTATGTGACTTGAACCAACCAGTTTGATCTTGAAATTGTCTCCCATCATATTCATGCTGAGCACATAGTCTGGCATATTACAATTGGTGAGTGTCAGCGTATTTGTTTTTTTGTCATATACTGCACCTTTTGCACTTGTCGCTATTCCTTCCTGTGGAGTTCTGAAACTGTACACATATATCATGTCGTCTTTCTCCAAATTGTAAAACTGAACATATGCAAAGCTCCACTCCTCATCCTCACACGGGCCATTGTTTGCGGCCATCGCCGCGACACCGCCTACCGTCAGAATAAAAATAAACGACAGCAGAAATGTCAATCTTCTGAAATGCTTCATAGTCATTCCCCCTTCTATGATATTCTTCGTCTACAGGTAAGTAACTCACCTGTTGTTTTATGTCATAGATTATAGTCATCTGCTGTCGTTTTCATAACGTTACATATGTCTCAATATGTGCTATATATTCAATTTTACATTCGTTTATCACTTTTATCTAATCCATATGTGTATTTTCAATCTGGCACACTTATACTTCCATAGCAATCAACTCTCACGCAATCATCATTCCTCATGCCATCCATAATAATACTGAATAAGGCCTACTCTGGTCTTCGTTCCAGTCTTCTCATTCATGGAAGATATATGCCTATATAGGGATGCCCTTGATATGTACAGCTCATCCGCTATATCCTGTACACTGCCATCAGATACAAGCAGCTTCTGCAACACCTCCCGCTCACGTCCAGTGAGGTGATGAGCATCTGCAAAGCATTCAAAATCAACCTCAACTCTTGCGTTAGAATTCTCCGCCGATTTCGTCACTTTTTCTTCATCATATCGTCTATATTGTTCCTTCTGTAGATTTTCAAGCACAAATACCGCAATGCTTATAAGTACGAGCAACAATATGACCACTACACTCATAACCATGATTCCGGGGGAATCTATCAGCATATATGATATTATTCCCACAATACCCGCACCAATGTTGTTGACTGCCCTTCCGGCACCAGACCAAAGCGCTGACCAACGCATTCCATAGGATACATTTATGAATCCTGTCGTGAAATACACTACGAAGAATCCGGCTGCAAGATAGAATACAATCAGACCTATGATAAATGCCCCTCCAAACTCTATGATAAGCATGGCTATAACGGACAACACTGTAACGCAGTACATCATCTGATTCATAAAGCGCTGATCTTTTATATCAAACAAGAAGCCTGCTACAACTCCGCTTAATGCGAGAAACAACCTTGGCCATTGCCCCACATCTGCCCCGCCCTCAGCGTGGACAACGGTCACAACATTATCCAGTGCGGAAAATATAAACGTCATAAGAAGAACAACCATCACAAGCGCCACAGCCACCGATCCGCTATCAGGAGTTGTTTCGTCACATTTTTCTTTGCAATCCGTTTTGTTCCGCTCATCTACCATGTATGTGTCCACTTCCGCTTCTGCGTATTCATCTCTGGCCAGAAAAAGTATCACTGCAAGTGCCACTATGGCCAGCGAGAACATAACCATACGCAGGATCACACTGTCTATAAGATTATAATTGATATACTGCAGAAGCAGTCCAAGTGCATATGAAATTCCCACAATTACCGTAAGATGCTTTCTATCCGTATAATCGCGGCTCACATCGTGATACACGCGTCCTCCCATAACACCACACACAATAAAGAATATAATTCCATATAACAGTATCAATTTGCCGGAACACAGTATTATCGCTGCGAGCGCGGCAACCTCCACTATATTCAAAGTAATAATTATTATCTGTTTGATTTTGCTGCCGACATATCTCTCAATCAGTGCATATATGAATAGTCCCACCGCACTGGCCAGCAGTATCACGCTCTGATACAACAGAACACTTCTGGCATCCACAAACTCCGCAGCCCCGCTGTCGAAGAAGAATTCCATACCCAGAAATACAAAGCTGAACAGAGCCAGCGAGATCACACTTCTGATATGCGCCGGTTCAAAGCCTTTTTCATTATTATTTATTTTTTCAACATCCACTGATCTTTCCCCTGACATATATGGTCATCTCCTGTTTATTCTGTATTAAAGATAATATAGCGCTGAATTTTTGTCAAAATATAAAGTATGCTAATTCATAACACCTATATTCCTTGTAATATCAATGTGATTGAATCGAAGAAGGACGCCCCCCAAAAGGCGTCCTTGCTATATTAATTATTATCTATGCATTTTCCGTACCGTCATCTTCTCTCTGACACTTTCTTATATACACAGCAAATCTCACAGATGCGGTAAGTGCTATCACAATCCATGTAAATATATTCGTATACCACACTCCCCAGAATCCCATCTTTAACACATACATCAGTATCAGTGCAAATACTATCCTTCCTCCCACCTCAAGAGCACCATTCAGCATGGAGAACACCACATCCCCCATTCCATTTAATGCGCCTCTCATGGTATATATCGTTCCAAGTGCAATATACATACTTCCGGATATCACAAGTCCCTTTGCGCCAAGCCTTACGACATTCTCCTCCGTCACGAAAAATCCCACAACATTTTCCCTGAAAACTGCTACCAGACAGAACAATGCTGCGCCAAGAGCCAGCGTGATGAGCTCTGTCTGCCATACCGCTCTGCGCACCCTTTCGTACTTGCGTGCACCACAGTTCTGTCCTGCAAATGTAGACAATGCAAGTCCCAGAGAACTAAACGGCTGGAATATGATTCCCTCAACCTTTCCTGTTGCAGTATATGCAGCCATGACCTCCGGACCATATCCATTTATAAGGGTCTGCAGTATTGAGCAGGATATTGATATCATGGAAGTCTGAACCGCCATTGGTATACCGATACTAAAATCTTCCTTCATTATATCTCTGTCAAACTTGAAATGGCATCTCTTCAGTCTGAAATAGGGATTGGTTTTCACCGCATAACATATAGAGCCAACGCTAGACAGGATCTGACTGAGAACCGTTGCATATGCGGCACCGGCAACGCCCATATCCATGTATATGACAAACACTATATCAAGCACAACATTTATGGCAGAAGCAACCATAAGAAATATAAGTGGGGTCTTTGAATCCCCAAGTGCCCTTAGCACAGCAGAAATTCCGTTATAAATAGCCACCGCTATCGTAAATCCACAGGTGATCCTCATGTATGTATATGCGTAGTCAAATGTCTCTGCAGGGGTCTTCATGAGCCTTATAATAGGCCCCGCAAAACAATATCCCAGTATACTCATGAGTGCACCAACCGCCAATATGACAAACAATGCATTTGCTATGGCTTTTTTTACCTGCTCTTCTTTCTTCGCTCCAAAATATCTTGATATGACAACACCTATTCCAGATGCCATTCCATTGCACAAAGAAAAAAACAGGAAACTGATCATTCCAACTGATCCCACACCGCCAAGCGCATTTGCCCCAAGATGACGACCAACCACTATCGAATCAACCAGGCTGTATACCTGCTGAAATAGATTGCCTATAAGCAGCGGAACTGAGAACTTCATGATCAGTTTCATACTGCTTCCCTCTGTCATATCCATAACATATTCTTTTTTGTTCAATACCTTTTCCACTATGTTTGCTCCTTGTATATATTTAGATTATCCATGATATACAAACTCATGAATCACCTTGCCGATTTTCATAGCAGCACCATCCGTATTGTAATCCCTGTGTATTAACCCATATGCCTCATCATAACATAAGTTATGCTAAGGTCAAGAAGCTAAATGGCTAATCTTCTATATACTCAACATAATCTCTTTCATCAGCGAAAAGCTGGTACTCTCCGTCCACATATCCCATATACCCTTCCGAAACAAAATATCCTTTTATCATAGTGCCACCTCCTGAACTCTTTTACTACCAAATATACCTTAATATGGCTCTATCTTATCTTGTCAAGTGTCCAAAAAAGCGTACACCAAGTCTCTTTACATTCCACAAGTACCGACGCAAATCCGGGCTTGAAGATAAGTGACACGGCATATATAATGTATATAATTTTGAAAAATTTCTGCCATATAAACATGGCACCAAGGAGGAAATATGTACTACGGCGCACTTGAAGCCGGTGGCACCAAGATGGTTTGTGCCATAGGCGATGCAGACAAGAATATAATAGACAGAATATCCATACCGACGGGCACACCTGACCAGTCCGTGCCTGCCATGATAGATTACTTTAAGAAATATGACATATCCGCTCTTGGAATCGGTACATTTGGCCCGGCCGACGTCAATCCTAATTCCCCTACCTACGGCTCCATCATGAGGAGTCCCAAGAAAGCTTGGGAGGGATTCAGCCTTTACAAAGCATTTACAGATGCGCTTAGCTGCCTGGTTGTGGTGGACACAGACGTAAACGCAGCAGCCTGGGGTGAATACCTGTATGGAGCACTGAAAGGACTCAACTCGGGAATGTACCTCACTGTTGGAACCGGCATCGGCGGCGGTATAATATCCGATGGCAGACTCATTCACGGCATGGAACACCCGGAGACAGGCCACATCCTCATCCCTAGACGAACCGGCGATGATATACCGTGTACCTGCCGATTCCACCAGAGCTGTGTAGAGGGTCTTGCATCCGGCCCTATGCTTGAGCGCAGAACCGGAATGAAAGGCAAAGACATCCCAGCCGACTCACCGGTATGGGATCTTGAAGCATTTTATATAGCTGAGGCACTGGTCAACTACACCATGTGCTACTCAGTTGAGAGGATCGTCCTTGGCGGCGGAGTCATGGACAACAAATTCCTGTTCCCTATGATCCGCAATTACTACACTGAACTGCTGTCGGGTTACATCGACATGCCACAGGTCAAGGACACCGACACATACATTGTTCCCGCAGGGCTCGAGGGAAATCAGGGCATCATAGGTGCTATGAACCTGTTCTGATACACACATTTGTCCACAAAAAAACAGTTTCACCAATCGACTGGTGAAACTGTTTTTTCTTTTCTATGCTGTTGCCTTCTCGTACTCCTCAAAGGTCTTATCCATGATAACCTTGTACTTGCCATACTCGGTCTTGTTGTAGAAGCACTCCTCTGAAAGACTCTTGATACCAAACTCCTCGAACCACTCTTCCTTAAGCTTGTTGAACAGAACCTCCTTCTTTGGTCCTGTGATGGTCTCCAGATGCCACAGACTGAAATGCAGTGCATAGTTGATGTAATCCTGCTCATACTCCCAGAAATTGCCGTGGGCTTCAAGCGCCGCCTTGAGTGCCACAAGAGCCTCGTGGAAGCACTGCCATGACTTCTCTCTGGTGTTGGACAATGACTTTGGATTGTTTCTTCTCTGGTGTGCAAGCACCTCGTCCACTATCTCTATATTTGTTGCAAATGCTATCGCTGAAAATACGAACAGCATATCATTCGAAGTTCTGAGCTGCTGGAATCGGAAATGGTTCTCCTCAACATATTCCCTGCTGAAGAGCTTATCCCAAGCCCATCCCACAAATACCTTGAATATATTGCCCGTGAAATTACGGAAATACATTGGTCTGTACGGTGGAAGCTCCTTCTCGTGAAGTGTCCATCTGACCTGAACAAATTCCTGAAGATCCTCTCTGTACTGATCTGATCTGAACACAACTACCTGAGCTCCGGTCTCGTGAGCCTTGCTCCATGCCTTTTCCAGCATGTCCGGCTCAAAGAAATCATCGGAATCCAGAAATGAAAGATACTCTCCGGTCGCGATCTCAAGGCCTTTGTTTCTCGCTGCCCCGGCTCCGGCATTTGCCTGCTGTATAACCTTTACACGCTGATCATTCGCCTCATATTCCTTCAATATCGCCAGAGAATCATCTGTGGAGCCATCATCCACGCAAATGATCTCTATATCCTTAAGTGTCTGACCCACTATGCTGTCCATGCACTGGTGCAGATAATCAGACACATTGTAAACAGGAAGAATAACTGATACCTTTGTACCCATAGCTTTACCTCTATTTGTTTCGACTAAATAAACTCTTGATCTTTCTAGGTATGAACATAATGACCGCACCGATCCTGAATGTAGGTGTCTTCTTCACTCTGTCCAGATCTGCACGGGTCTGATGAACCAGACCACGGAGTCTCCTGACTTCTCTCTCAAGCTTGCGCTCACGGTCTGTACATGCGATTCTTGTATAATAGTAATCGTCAGGGGACTTGATGATAAACTGGATGTTCGCCCACTCAAGCTTTGTAAATATAGTCTGATCAATCTCCTGCATCTCCATTGCTCTCTTGAACTCGGAGCTGTATCTTCTTATATAATCCTTCTTGAATTCAGGTCCGATTCTCCTTATCGTCTCGTTGTAATTGTGGTATTTCTTGAGCCAGTATACGCCTCTGAAACGCTCCCAGATCTCAGGATCCTTTACAAGTATATCTCTGATGTGATCATACTCAACATTGACACAGTATACCTTCTCTCTGCTGTGAACAGATGAATTCGGGTTATCTCTGCGGTTCATATAATATGGCTTGTTCACTATCATAGCTCTCTTGGCATATATAAATGTCTGGAACCAGAAACCATTGTCCTGGAATGATGCTCCCGGAGTCTCGTTGTGTCTGATATGATACTCCTCTATGAAGCTTCTCTTGTAGATTCCACTCCATGTGTTCATAATGAAACGGATCGCACTTGGTGTCTCGCTTGGATTGAACACAACATTATAATCCTCTGCATTCGGTGACAAGTGGTTGTACACCAAAGTCATGTTGCCATTGTCATCGTTGCGCTTAAATCTATAGAAATCTGCCTTTACAAGGTCAAGGTCGTTCTCAACCGCCTTGTTGTACAGTTCCTCATACATATTAAGTGGCACAAAATCATCAGGCTCAACTATACCAATATACTCACCTGTAGCCTTATCAAGACCGATATTCATGCCTATTCCATAACCGCCATTTTCCTTGTCAACAATAATGATACGGTCGTCTTTCTCCGCATATCCCTTTAATATTTCAAGTGAACTGTCTGTAGATCCGTCATTGATACATATGATCTCGATATCCTTCAATGTCTGATTTACAACACTATCCATACACTCCACCAGATACATCTCTACGTTATATGTTGGAATGATGATTGAAACCTTTGCCATCTTTCTTCTCCCATAAAATTTTATCACAATGTTAATATGTGCTATAATGCACAATTCATGGGCATTATAGCACATACTATATATATTATGCAATTTTTGATTTTATTTATTTATAAGCTATGCAAATAAGGCAAAATATGCAAGAACTATAACTCCGAGCACGATCCTGTACCAGCCAAATATCTTGAAGTCATGCTTCTTGATGTAGCTCATCAAGAACTTGATGACCACTATGGATACAAGGTATGCAACAACACAACCTATGATAAGTATGGCAAATTCTGCGCTTGTAAATGACAGGCCAAATTTGATCATCTTCAATGCACTGAGTCCGAACATGACAGGAACCGCAAGGAAGAATGTGAACTCTGCGGCTGCCACTCTGGACACGCCGATCAGCAGAGCGCCTATGATGGTGGCACCTGAACGGGATGTACCCGGTATGATGGAGAGCACCTGAAACATACCTATAAGGAATGCTGTCTTATATGTTATATCATTCAGGGTCTCAACCTTCGGTGTTCTGGACTTGTTCCAGTTCTCTATCACAATAAATGCTATTCCATAGAATATCAGGGCTATGGAGATTACTACCGCCGTGTGAAGATGAGCCTCTATGTAATCGTCAAACAATATCGTAACTATCGCTCCAGGTATACATGCAACAACTGTCTTGAACCACATGCTCCAGGTATCTTTCTTCATGACAGGCTGTGTCTTGTCTTTGAGCTGGAAAGGCCACATCTTATTCCAGAATATGGTCACGACAGCAAGTATCGCTCCAAGCTGTATCACCACGAAAAACATTTCCTTGAAATCAGTGCTCGCATTCAGTGAGATAAATTCATCCACAAGAAGCATATGTCCTGTGCTACTGATCGGGAGCCACTCTGTGACACCCTCCACGATACCAAGGAATACTACCTTAAGTATCTCGATAAAACTTAATGCCATCTCTTCTCTCTCCTTTTAATTCGCTATATTATTGTGTGAACACCATGGATGTCTGTCCGGCATCCTAGTGCGTTCTCTATGATAACATATTCTCACTCGTTGTACATCATTCTACAGAAAGCTTTAGAAAATGTTATGTATGAGTTTATCTTCTGTCCATAATTTGCATATATCCGCTATCTCAGCGCCCCAGATGTCAACCAGCTTATCCACCGAAAACGCAGCATTTGCCGGGCTTGTGGACGGAAGTACAACAGGTTCTATGCCAAGTATCTTCTGCTGATATTTTGCATAATACTTTCCTGAGGTCTTGCCGTTGCATATCACTTTTGTAACCTTGGAAGCTTCCACTATCTTCGACAGATCCGTGGGCGTAACATTCTTTATACTGCTGTCGCTTGAACCTATGATGTCACAACTGTAGATCGCATCCCACAGGGCTATGTGGTGTGCATGCAGCATGGCTTTCTTCTCATCTATGGTCACCGGAAGTTTCTCGCCAAGCACTCTGCTGATGACCTTCCAGAATCTGTTCTGCGGATGTCCGTAGAAGAACATCTGCTCCCTGGACTTCACCGATGGCAGGCTTCCCAATATGAGTATCCTTGATTTCTCGTCGTATAGTGGGGGAAATGGATGTACTATATGTTCATATCTGTCCTCTGTCAATCTTCTCACCTCTCAGATAATATTCAAATAACTTTTTCCATTTTTCTGGTACATTGTACGCCACCTGCCGGTTATTTTTCAATTAAATTCTTGCTTTTGCAGCTATATTTTAAGTCATGTCCACATTATTTAATTTACTTCCAAATGATATTCATGTATATTAATTAAGTTAACGTAATTTACGGACTATGAGGGAGATCCGCCAATGCGGTAACGAACACATTTGGGAGGAATTATACATGAAAAAGAGAGAATCTTTTAACAACAAATGGGGCTTCATCCTGGCCTGCATCGGCTCTGCCGTGGGCATGGGCAACATCTGGATGTTCCCTACAAGAGTCTCCATATACGGCGGCGGATCCTATCTCATACCATATTTTATATTTGTGGTACTCATCGGATTCACCGGAGTTATCGGAGAGATGAGCTTCGGACGAGCTACAAGATCCGGTCCAATCGATGCATTTGGAATCGCCATGGAGAAAAAGGGCAAGCGAAAGCTCGGTGAACTGCTGGGCGGCATACCTGTGCTCGGCGCACTGGCAATGGCCATCGGATACACGGTCGTCATGGGCTGGATACTGAAATACATGATCGGAGCTTTCACCGGAAGCACACTGTCACCGGAGGATATAGACGGCTTTGCTTCAAACTTCGGCGGAATGGCATCTTCATTTGGCAACAATGCATGGCAGATCATTGCACTTGCCATCGGAATCACCATCCTTATGTTCGGCGTGGGCAACGGTATTGAGAAGGCCAACAAGATCCTGATGCCGGCGTTCTTCGTATTGTTCATCATCCTGGCCATATATGCGGCATGCCAGCCGGGAGCCATAGAGGGATACAAATACATCTTCCGCATAGAGCCAAAGGTACTTGCAGATCCAAAGACATGGATATTTGCGCTGGGACAGGCATTCTTCTCACTCTCAGTTGCGGGAAACGGAACTCTGATATACGGCTCATATCTGCCAGACGATGAGGATATACCGGGGGCTGCCGGACGTGTTGCACTTTTCGATACGATTGCTGCCATGCTTGCCGCACTGGTAATCATACCTGCCATGGCAACTGCCGGAGCACAGCTCAACCAGGGCGGCCCGGGATTGCTGTTCATCTATCTGCCATGCCTGTTCAAGTCCATGCCTGGCGGTTATATTGTTGCCATACTCTTCTTTGTGGCTGTGTTCATGGCGGGACTGTCATCACTAATCAACCTGTACGAAGCACCAATCGCAACGGTGCAGGAGAAGCTTGGAGTTGGCAGAAAACCTGCATGTGCCATCATCGGTGTCATAGCAGTTGTGGTATCCATCTGTATACAGGGTATCGTATCTGACTGGATGGATGTACTGTCCATCTACATCTGCCCACTTGGCGCAGGACTTGCCGGAATCATGTTCTTCTGGGTATGCGGCAAAAAATATGTCGAGACGCAGGTCAACACAGGAAGAGAAAAGAAATTCACGGAGAAGTTCGTTCCTATCTGCAAATACATCTACTGTCCTGTATGTCTCCTTGTATTGATACTTGGTATCCTTCTCGGAGGCATCGGCTAGACAGACATTTCAATATAATTAATAAAAAGCAGTCTGACGGATCATCACCATGTATAACACCGGCGATGTCCGCAGACTGCTTTTTCTTACTTTTTGTTCTTCAGCACCCAGATATGTTCGTTTATTCATCATCTGAAAGTCCAAATCCCTCTTCCAGGAACCTGTTCCACTCAGCATTATTGCTCTCAAGTTTTTTCTTCTGCATAATCCTGTTCCTATCTGTGAGGATGGACAACATCTCATCCACAATCTCCTCAAGAGGCAGCTCCTGATAATGCGACAGATAGCCCATCATCCTGCCCGCCGTAAAATCCGTATTCAGATTCTTTGTTATGAGATCACAGAACTCCTCGGGATATCCCCGGTCAAGCATCATCTCATAGAGCTCCATGCTCATCTCTGATCTTGGTTTCATCACTCTTTCTCCCAATCACAAAATTTGCCACGATCGTAAATACCGCACTGATTATCAGCTCCGTGTAATATCCCAGACCTCTGCTGAGTATCATACCCGGCAGCAACAATTTGCTTCCAAATATCGGCAAAAACATCTCCATGAACAGCTTCTCACTGATTCCCATACCACCTGGAAGTGGAAGCATATCGACCGCAACAGCTATAGCTCCCTGCATCAGTATGATAAGTCCTGCAGATGCCCCCGCAAGTCCGAATGCCTTGTACACAAACCATGTCGCTGCAAACAGTGAAAATCTCTGGACAAGTGTTATGAGAAATACTATTACCAGCATCCCGAAATGTCCCATCATATAATCCGCAGTCTGGTTGTATTTCTCCATCGATGCTGCAAGCTTTTCCTCACGGGACTTCTTGTGTCTCAGGAATCTCATCTTCTCAAGAAGTCTGCTGCCCTTCACAACAAATGCCTTGGCAAGTGACGGATGGAATGCGAACAGCACCATACCTGCCACACACACCACGTTCAGCATAAGTCCCAGATAGAACACCCACTGCACATCATCTATATAAGTATGTATAAACTTCTGTCCAAATATAGCGATTCCAAGTCCAAGTAGCACCAGTACCAGCTTGTACGTGATCGTCACTATGAGCAGTACCTGTGTGGACACCGGGATCGGTATCTTCTTTTTCTTCATATAATATATCTGCGCCGGCTGTCCGCCTGATGCAGATGGTGTAATACAGCTAAAGAAGAATCCAACTGATGAGAAAAGAAAGCATGTGCCCCTGCGTATCCTGACACCGAGCTTGCTCATCATATAATGGATGATCACAGATTCTCCCCATATAAATACAACAACACATACCACTCCCGGTATAAGCCACCACGGATTCACCGTCTTCATTATATCCGCAATCTGCCCTAAATCCTTGCCGTGGAACACTCCGTATATGGTGCCGGCAAATATCAGGACAAGGAACAATACGTTGAATATCATCTTTTTCTTGTTTTCCATATCTCTGCCCTTTTCATAAGTGGGGCGATTCCCCTTTTTACACATTGTGGACTTTTTACAAATATCGTATGCCACCGTGTCCTAGTATAGCATGGATTTGAAGGATATATGGGGAAAAAATGGCGGGTTTTACTTTAATTATTTGTAATGTAGGTTTTATGGAGCTAGAAGCTGTGTCCACCGCCACCGCCGATGCCTCCGCCTCCGAATCCACCGCCGCCGATGCCACCATGACCGCCGGATCCGGATCTTGTACTTCTTGTTTCACTGATCATATCATATTTCTGATTCATGTTATATGAAACCTTTGTACCAGTAAGCAGATTTTTTGAACCCTTGTCATAAACCTTCGAGGTCTTCTTCAGCAGAAGATAATTAAGCAATATAGAAAATATTATTGCAAGGAGTATGTTGCTGATATGCTTCATTGGACGGCTTATCTGCTCTCCTACCAGCAGCGTATTTATCTGCTTGAATGCCTCATTTGCGCACTCAAAATATTTCTCTTCACTTGCATATTCATAGACATTGTCTGTTATCGTATAAGCATTTGTCTTGGTTATGATCTTGTATGGTTCGCCATAAGAATAGATGTATATCTGTCTATTATACAAATCAATGAGGAACATAATACCATCCAAGGTGCCCAATTCCCTTTTGTAGGATGACTCAGCATGGTACGCTGAAGAATGGAATGCAAATTCCGATATCTCGCATAATACATTACAATAACGGGCTGTCTCCTGCATAGTCTCCATCAGTTGTTCTTCCTGACTTTCAGTCAACACATCTGCATAGTCCTTGATTATCACTTTATGGTGGTAACTATACGAATCATCCTGATCCTTCTCAGATGCGTGAACAGGTACTGCACAATCAGCCCCCACAACCAGAAACGACAGCATGATCATAACAGTGATCATCACTCTGGCAATTACCGCTCTACGCACGATGATCACCTCCCTTGTACTCAAACTGCGGAAGTGGTCTTGTGGACATCCGGTTGTGACTGATAACCAGATCTATAAGCGTCAGAATAGTGGCAGCACACATCAGGAGCACGCATCCATAATAATACTTGTCCATAACAGGTTTTATCAACACGACCACTACAGACAGAATGGTGGCAAAGGCAATAAATAATCCCATGACGCCACTTTTTCTTTTTACTCTTCTCACGTTTACTATGCCTTTTACTGCCCCATAAATGGCTACCAGACACGAGATGCACGCCACAACATAGCTGGCCTTTCCCATAATATCCCAGTTAAAAAGAAATGGATTTATATCAAACTTCAGGCAGAATAATACTATTATGCACACTATCAGCTGTATAACTTCCAGAAAACAGGAAAACTTCACAAATGAAGTTATCTTATTTTTTATTTTTCTTTTTGTGTCTTTTTGTGGCTTTTTTGTTTGCAGCTTTTTTGTTTGTTGCTTTTTCTTCTTGCCTCCACTTTTCTTTGCATTGAGTGTGTGCCTTGCGAAGAATCCCAGATCATTTTCATGTGTCTCTACATCTGCTATCTTCTCCATCTCATCGCAATATATCATGGTCACAAGCGCACCTATCGCAGATACAAATGCAAGCAGAACGCCAGGCCTCACCGTAAGAAATAAGTTCAGCAAAAAGTATAATGGTGCCACTCCTATCAGGCATCCCAGCAGGAACTTGCCGATATCAAGCGGTATATCCGCAGCCACTTTTCCTGTGCTGCCATTTACCGCTGCATATGCAATACGCTTACCGTTCTTGTATGACAAAAGCCACACAGGAAACAACCCGGTCTTTGCTCCAGTGATCTTTATATCCATCGTTTCTGACAATGGCTCCTCCGGTTCACCGATAGCATCGTATGTACATAGATGATGCTTTATCTTACTCATCATCACATCATACGCCATATCACCTGTCACCTGCGCTATCTTATCCCTGTAAACCTTATAATCCACATCCGGCAGATCGGCGTAGAACCCACTCAGATATCCCATGGAAAATGGTTTCATATCCGCCGAGTCAAACGGTGCCACCTTACTGCTGAGATCATCCGGAAACAGCGATGATGCATCCATGGTTATATTCTCATAATGATTATCCGCAAAGCATCTTACATTATATGTATGACTGACTGTATCAACCCCTGAGCTATAGCTGTCCGTCGCCCTGACAGCTGTTTTACCTTTCTGGTCAACATCACACAGCCAATACGGCATGTAGATTCCACGGAACTCCTGCACATTTCGTCTGTGTTTCAGCCTGTTCGGAGCGTATATCGCCCTCTTCATGACTGTGGCATATGATGCCTTGCACATGTCCTTCGTCACCGCAAACGGTATCACATAGTCCGGTCTTCTCTCGCTTTTCAGCCGGCTGGAAAGCATAGTTGCTGCCCCGCAGTAACTGCAGAATCCCGTCGCAGATTCATCTGTACTGTATATCTCCCCACCACACTGCGGACAAATGAATACAGTAAGCTCCATAAGCTTGCGTTCCTCGCTGTCCTCATCCTTGTCGACACTCTCCGGCTCGTATTCATTTCCACATGCTTTGCAGTACATTTTCTTTCTTGCTATATCATATACCAGATTGCTGCCACATCCGGCACATTGTATCATATGTATTTCCCCCTGTAATATAAATTGTGAAAGATTATTGATGCAATAACCTAACTCATTATACTACCTCTTTTTATAAAGAACCAGTTCCGGATTTGTCCCTTCCGCCTCATATGTCGATATCAATATAAAATCCATATCCGCCAGGACCCCAAAACATCTGTCTCCACCAAACTCACATTCCAGCTGGAGAGCAGTTTCAACGTATCTGTATTCGGTACCGTCTCACCGTTTTCCCATCGCGACACCGCCTGCCTTGTGACCATGACCTTCACTGCCAGGTCATCCTGGGATAATCCCCTTTTGGTTCGAAGTTCTAATATAACGTCCTTTGTCTCCATTGTACTCACCTCCGTTATGGATATCATAACAGATTGCGGGGATTGGGGAAAGCAACGGGGTGTTGCTCTGTTCCTATACCGACTGCGTAAACCGGCATTTCGGGAAGCCCGAGCAACCTATGAATTTGCCAAATTTCCCGGATCTTTCAACCAGCTTTTTCCCACATTCCGGGCATATCATAGACATCTTTGCAGATGCAGACTTAACATCTCCATTTGAGTCCTGCGATATTTTATTGCCGTTCTTCTTTAAATGATCGGAGGTCTTAGTGCCGTTTTTTTTCGCACCGTCAGATATGGCTTCGGTCTCTTGGGGCTTATCGCTGGCTTCCTTGGGCTTACCGATGACCTCTGTGGGCTTACCGATGAGCAGCTCTCGAACCTCTTTAGCTGTTATCATCTCGGCAGTGCACTCTCTCGCAACCCTCACCGGTTTGCACATCCATACCGACTTATCGCCTATCATGTAAAATCTGAATTTCGCTCTTGTCGCCGCAACATTGACAATATTATTGTTCACCCAGTTGACGGCTCCCATAGATTTGCTGTCGCATCCGAGTAGGAATATAACCTCATCCGTTCCCTGCCCCTGGAAAGTGTGCACAGTTCCAATGTTATTTGCATTAAGCCATTTTCTGACTCTTGGCTCCTTTCCATATAGCTCCGATTTCTTTATCATCTCCAGCATTCCCTCTTTCACCGATGTAAATGGTGTGATGATAAACAACTTAGGGATATCACTGGAATCCCGTTCAAATTTTCTCTCCAGAAGTTTCAGCACAAGCTCGCCCTGCGCCTTGACAAAGTGATCCTTCTTGCCCGAATTCTCAGCACCGGCTACATCTATCCAACAGCTCTTGTCCAGGATAAATGTTCTTGCCCTGTCCTCCTTAGGCGCTGACGTCTGCTGCTTCATAGTTCCATCATATGAAAGCACATTTGAGATTGTGTACATCGGGTCAATGCAGCGCCTATGGACTACCAGTGGGCAGCCTACCCACTCTTTCTCCTCATCTTTTCCAAGATAAGTTCCATACGGATTTATATAGTCAGCAAAAGCCTGAACAGAGATTTTCTTATCCTTGTAACCTGCCAATATCTCTGCGGTAAGCAACTGTTTTATCATGTCAGTCTCTGCGGTAACCACAGGCTCGATCTGCTTTGGATCTCCGACTATGATCGCCTTTCTACACCTAAACATCGCACCAACTGCCATCTGTGGCTGTGCCTGTCCCGCCTCATCGACGATAAGAGTTCCAAGCACTCCGCTTTTCTTCACATCCCCCAGAAATGTCTGCGCAGAAGCAAATGTTGTGGATATCACAGGGGTGAGCAGGAAAATGCTCTGAAGCATGTACGGCATGGCTTCTTCCCTGTCTGCAACCACCATTCTCTCTCCACAATCATCGAACACATTCCACGCTATCATCAGGTTGATGATGTTGTGTCTCATACATTTTGAAGAAATGACGAATTCCTTGTGCAGCTTACATGCATACAGGAATAACTTTTCACGCTCTCTATTGTACTGGGCGGTAAACCATGGATTGGTTATCTGTGCTTTTGTTGACAGCCTGTCGTCCTCGGATACATAACGTTCCATAAATACAGCATCCACCGGGGTCATCTTCATCTGCCCATGCGAGTATTTTGAAATACACCGCTGGTATTCCTGAAGATTCTGCAGGCCAGATATCCTGTTGTTCAAAGAAGTTATCTCTCCATTAAGTTTTGATATTATCGCTTTCTTCTCCTGAATGAATATATCTCTTGCGGATGTATCCTTACGCCTTGCGAACAATCCTTTCGGTCTGCTTTCCTCAAGCTCGATCAGCTCTTTTTGTTCAGCAAATAACTGACGCTCAAGTATCTGCCGTTTTCTTTCCACATCACTTATTTCACATGACAAATCCTCTGGTGCATCTTCCTGCAGCTCCACAGGAACCGAACCTGCCAGAACACAGATCTGTCCTAATTCTTTTCGTAAGTTTTCAACCAATTTGTACTGAGATAAAAACTTTTTTCTTACCTCCAGATATTTTGCCTTATGCTTCTCTCTGACATCATTTGATTTGTAGTCATCCACAAATGGCTTCAGGACAGAATTGCAATACTTACGGATATTTGCCTTTCTGCCAAACGGAGCGGATATCAATCCCCAGCAGTCAGCTCCGCCTAAAAGCTTATCCGCATAACGCGTAAAATAAATGTCCTTCTCTTCATGCCTCTTACCATATCTGGTTATAGTCTCCACATCACCTGACTTGTTGATATCAAACAAATCATGAACCTCATCCAGACCGCAGCGGATCTCCTCTTCGTCATCCCCAGACGACTCCAAACTGTCAAGTATATCCCCCGCCTTCGGAAGGTCTATCGTGATATTTTCCACCGCCGCATTGTTACATGACGCGACCAGCATACTATAGTTGTTGATCTCATCAACATTTATCGAATAATAATGAGGCGCATACTGGTAATAAGCATTTGCATTTGTCTCTAGCGGTCCATGAGAAAATGAATGCATCTCAAATAAAGAGTCCGGATCTTCTGCATTCTCAGCGAGGAGTCTGGCACGCTCAACGATATTGCTTGCCACGATTTCCTTGAGCAATGTAGTCTTTCCCGTTCCGGGAGGTCCGTTTACAGAAAAAACTGGAGCATCCCCGTCCTGTCTGATCGCAATATTGACTGCAACCTGCTGCATCAATGCCGGCATATATTTGGCCGGCCATTTTCCCCTTGGCGAATTTGTAACGTTAAGAATTCTGTCAAAGAACAACTTCATCTCACTTTTTCCCGCATCCGGCGAGATGATCGTTCTCGGTAAATCGTCTGGGCCTTTCGACTTTTCGCACCCTGCCAGAATGTACTCGATCACTTTCTTCTCATATTCATTCCCATCACCAAAGTTCCCGTTCTGAACCAGCTCTGACAACTGGATAATGTCACTCAAAAAGAAGCTTTTGCCCAGATCCGCATAGTCAAATGCTTCTTCGTCCGCATCTCTGGCCTGTTCGCTCGCATACCTGTTGTATTCGGCAATTCCCATCGATTCCTGAGGATCATCTAAGAACCTGTGTTTCACATATTCGTTAAAAATCTTTTCATATATGGTTGAAATAAACTCATCGACATTCTGGTCCTGCAGTTCCTCATCGATCTCTCCAACAAGTTCTTCATACTCGCTAGTATCGAGAGAAAAGTCATGACTATTGTGTGCTCTTGACTCATCCCACCTGGCAATCGCCCACAGTATCGATGACAGCTGGAAACTGTTCTTAAGATACACACCTTTCGTATCTGTCTTGAATGAGCACCATGCGATCGCGCTATTTTTCGGATAAGCTATCTCAGGATTAGCGGATTTATCCTCTATAAACTTCTCAAGATAATCAACTACTGTATCCCGCTCTACCTTCCCCAGGCAAAAATGGATCTCATCACCAACCGAAGGAAACTTCGCATAGCCGTCCCTGTCATTTTCCAGGATCATTTCCAGATCAATATCAGGAGATGACAAAACTGGCAAATCAAAGAAGACCTCGATCTTCTCTGCCTTAACCTCTTTGCCATTCTTAATATTTTTAATTAGCTTTTTGTCCTCTGAACTTTCCTGTGGAATGTCGGTCTGCCCTAGAAATTCTGTGATTTTCCAGTAGTTTAAGATTTCCAGGACTGCGTTCTTTCGTTTGTCTTCCATTTGGTGTGCTCCTTGTGGTGTAACTAGTGCAATGACTATTTATAATTATATCTTTTATTTTTTTCATAATTATAGTCAGACATAAAAGTATACTTTTCCTTTCACTTCATCAACAACACCTATTTCTCTTAACTTTTTCATAATATTCTTAGCTGTTGATGCTGAAGATTTCAATATACTTTCTATCTCAAGAGTCCCAAATATCTGATTAGTTTCAATTTCTTCATATACTTTTAATACATTTTTTTCGTTGGCTCATTATACATCTTACTCTCAATAGCTAGCTTTTTTCAGCATCGAAATTATAAATAATCGCCTGCCACATAAAAGCATTTGTATAATAAACTGGATCATTTAATCCTACCCGCTACAGCTCATTACTCATAGCTCGAAACGAAGAAGTAGCTTCTTGATACTTTTTTTGTCATTTTTTTCGTCGTTTTTTCAATTAAAAGCGACAAATTATTTTAATCTATACAACTTGCCTTATGTTTTTCCATTATCAATGAATTTACCAAGTGCAATTAATTCCATTAATCTCATGATTTCATCTCAGAAATGAAACTAACTCGAGGCTATGTTTTTCCAACATGCTAAAAATCACGATTACAATACTCAAAAATATCCTGAAGTATTTTTTTTATACTCTGATACTCTTGATTGCAACTTGTTACCCATTGTTTTGTTAACAAATCAAAGCACGCATCCATTTGGGATTCATCTGAAAATAATTCTAAACAGATTTTCTTTACATAATTTTTAGCATTACTATTATCGATTATTATATCCGTTTGCCCTTGCAAATTTTGCAAGGTATCTTTCTGCACATTTACATCAGACAATACTATCGCTTCTGGAATCATTTTCTTTGGTAAAAAATATAGGTGGTGTTCTGCATATTCCAAATATTCTTTATAAACTTGCAGTTTTTGATATTCATTCCCGCCATTTTGTTTATTACCATCAATTAATGGCTTTATAGCAGAATATGACGAAGTCAGATTTTTTATATATTTTTCAATCTTAACTATATCATCCATATCTCCATTTGGTATTTTTGAAAATGGAATAATATCATCAGGCTCTTTATCTCCATCCAAAATTATAAACACATTTTCATATATTGTACGATCTAATGCAAATATTGGTAGATATCTAGTTATCAACGTGTCTGCTCCACCGTGTCTTGGTTCAACCTTAAAGTGCTGAAGTAGTCCCATTTTGCGTAGCACGCCCTCTATTAACGTTTTTGCTGAAACATCTTCACAAATGACTAGATATTTATCCTTCACTTCCTCTTTTATATTATAAAATGCCTCCGAGCTATATACACCGTTTGTTACATTTATTTTTGCATTTTCAGTCATTTCAAAGAGCTTTAGAGACTCTTTGGGCATCCCCTCTATCAACACATTCGAATGAGTTGATAGAACGATTTGATGATGATATTTTTTTACAATCTGTAAAAGAAATATTTTTAACTTTTTCTGAGCACTCGGATGCAATGATACCTCTGGTTCATCTAGCAAAATTAGAGAATTATTAGGTGCTGATAATACAGTACAAACCATATTAATTATGGCATTTTCACCACTTCCTGCATTCGCCTCACTATATAACATTCCATCTTTGGTTTTGACTAATATCGATGTTCCCCAACTTTCATATACTCTATGGTATACTCTGCGAATTTCAACATATTGTTTTCCCAAAATATTATTTATTTCATTTAATATTTTGGCGTTATTCTCCATATTATATATTTCCATTTTGTCATGCAAACTATTTTTAGGATGATTAGGAAACGTTACTTTGTTTTCTCCTGAAAAAATTTTCTGAAGTAACGGTGAACGCTGAATGATAAATTGTTTACTTTCTCTATTCTTATGCTCAAATTTACGTTTTATCTTATCATTTTTCGATTTATAGAAGTAAAAATATTTATCAAAAGCGCTCAATTCTCCTCTGAAGTCAAAAAGTACTACATTCTTATCAACAGGTGAATTTCTACTTCCTTTATCCATATTATCATCTGCTACCATACCTATTTTGGTATTTAAGGCTGCCGTTTCCCAATAATCAAAGGCCTTAATACTTGGTTGTCTTTTCTTTACAACTTCTTTTATACTTGAATTTTTATCAGATTTATATCCGTAAAAATATTTATTTTCTCCATCTTTTATAGGATCAACCTGAGTTGAAAACCAAAAATCACCAGTACTTTTACCAGATGGGGCGCCATATATAGCGTGTAATACAGAACTTTTTCCTGTTCCATTTTTTCCAACCAACATTGTCAACGGAAACGAAAAATCTATGCGTGTGTTCTCCTTTAAATTTTTATATTTAGGAAATTGCATATATTCAATATAATTTTGAAATCTCCCCTTACCTTTTTCCTCTTGTATTTCTTGAATTAATCTGTCGATATCCATTACAAACTCCTTCATTTTCTTTGGCTTTCAATTAACCACATTGAGATGTTCCCGCAAGATATATTCTCCTAATGCATGTGCAAGTTCAACAGGCACGGCGTTTCCAATTTGCTTAGCAATTTCTCCTTGACTACCTACGAATATATAATCATCATGAAATGTTTGTAAAGCAGCAGCCTCTCTCAATGAAATAGCCCTATCCTGTTCTGGATGTCCAAACCTTCCATTTGATATACTAATGCACTTTGAAGTCAAAGTAGGCGATATCCTATCCCAATACATCCTACCATAAACGTCTGTATGTCCCATTGTTCCCTGGTGGCAATTTAACCACAACTCCTCAGGCCAATCCGTTCTGCTCCCTCCATCATGTGGTGTATTTATTATCCTTTGTAAATTAATCATAGACAAACTTGCTGCTTTATGATTTGGAATCTCCTCACACTCTTCTCCTGCTTGAATTGCCGGATAATTTTCTATCGTTTGCCTAACGGTAACAAATGGTAACAGATTATCTCCGTGTGTTGACGGAGGTATGTGTGGATTAAACAGCCTTGATGCAATTAATACAAAACGCTTCCTATTCTGTGGTACTCCATAATTTTTTGCATTCACAACTGTATGAGCATATTTATAACCCTGATAATCCAAAGTTTCTAAAAATATATTTAATATATCAGTCCCTCTCTGTTGAATTGTTGCTACATTTTCAATTAGAATATGTGCAGGATTTATTTCCCTTACTAACCTACCAAATTCGTTTAATAAATTAACCGATTGATGCTCATTTGGATCTTTAGGATTTAACCTGCTAAAAGGTTGACATGGTGCACACCCTACCATTAATAATTCGTCTGTATCTGCTATTATGGGAAAGTCATGAAACAACTGATTCCCGGTAACATTCGTTATGTCAAAATTTAGATAAGGAATATGATTATTGTTTTCATACGTCTCACGACAATGAGGATTGAAATCTAAACCAAAAATCACATCTATTCCCGCATCCAAAAGTCCTCTAGTCATCCCGCCACCACCGCAAAAAAAATCTATAGCATTCATAGTATTTCGTCTCTTTCCTATGTTGTCATTTTTAATAAATGATAATCCAATACAATAATTTAATTAAATAAATCATTTAAAAATTGTTCTACATCAAAGTTTTCTGTTTTTGCAGATTTCGTAACCAAACGAATCCATTTTTTCATTCTATCACCAAATCCATCATGTGCTACTTGCCAAGTTGTAGATAATGTATCTTCATCTGTCGTGTGTACATATTTTTCAACACTATCTTTATTTGCTGCTAATTGACCATATTTCTGCGGAATATGGTCATATTTATGTCCATTCACTTCAAAATTTATTTTCCCTCCAGCAGAAAAAGGATCTCGCATAGACGATGATACTACACCATGATTCGCAACAAGCCATAATGTAAATCTTTCATATTTATTAGGACTATTACCAAATAATTCTGGAAACAGTGCAAACCCTTGTGCAATCAATTCCTCTCGTTCCGATTTAGAAAGAGTTTTCCACATACGAATCTTAGCTGGAGCTTCTCCTTCTGTAGCATCATCTCCATTAACCCACCATAAAGATTCTCCAGGATTTAATATAGAACGAAAATATTTAACAACAGGATCAATTGGATTTTCTAACTTTCTCATCTCATCATAAGATATTCCCATTTTATCAAAAATCGTCTCACCAATTGGTAATTCCATATCAATTTTATATCTTGGACTATGCGTAACAGCTATATCACATAGGCATTCCTCATATCGTCTAGTACGAAATTCCACTGGCTTATGTAATTTCCCAAATAAAATAAATATGTGTTCAACATCTTCAACTCTTGTTCCTTCTGCTACACTACCACCAATCATTGTCCATTTATCATCCTTTGTAGATTTGACCTCTACTCCGTAATACTTACCTGCAACTATATCTGGAAATCTTTGTCCACTAATAATTTGAATTGTTTTTTCAAATTTTGTTCCTTTTGCTACAATATCTAAAGCCGTTTTTACCTCTGGTTCAAGTTTCTGTGCGCCCTTAGACAGATAGTACTCTGGATCAGCCTTTGCTTTATCATTCATATATCTACACATATTTTTGCAGAGTTGTTCAAACTCCTCCAAAGTAGGTTCTTTATTTGTTGATATTATCAATTTTTTCCTCCCCAAAATACAATTTCCAATTTTCCTCAAGTCTCTTTGCTATATGATAACCTAACAATGGTGGTACTGCATTTCCAATTATTTTATATGCTTCCGAACTTGAAACTTGTTTATTACCATTCATAGCAGGTATAACAAATGAATACTCATCTGGAAAGGTCTGTATTCGTGCACACTCCCGAACACTTAGTCTCCGCTCTGGCAACCCCTGCGCTAATTCATTTTTGTGTTTTCCTCCATGCTCTTTCGACAATCTTCTAAATTCAATATTACCATGATGCTCTGACCTGATTGTCGGTGCCAAACCATCTAATTTGACTTCTTGTTGCCCCTGGCAGTGTTTACCCATAAATTTAGCTTTAGAATATTTTTGCTGACTTATATCTGTTGATTGCTCAGGCTCATCTAAATCTTCTAATGCTTGCTTTACTGTTACATATTTCTTCATATGTTGCGTTTTATCTGACAATGTTAAATAATGCGTTTTTGGGGGGTACGGATTAAAACTCTCCGATATCTTATCACTTGTCAATTCCTCTAACGCTTCCGTTGTAAGAGCTGATTTCTTAAAGCCATAAAATATCACACGTTCTCTTCCTTGTGGAACCCCGTAATTTCCTGCATTTAACACCTGAGCAGGCACAACAACATATCCCCCATTGCAAACAGATGAAAAGTCTCTTTCAATCACCTCTTTTGTATCTTTTAAATTCGTCAACCCCTTAACATTTTCTGCCACAAAAATCTTTGGTTTTGTAATTGAGATTACTTCTCTCATCCACATATACAATTGTCCCCTATTTTCAACAGTCGGTTCTTCCGCAGACATCTTTTTCCCATCATGTCCCGTCGTCGAATCAAACCCCATTCTTTTTCCTGAAACAGAAAAATCCTGACATGGAAATCCTCCAATCAGCACATCAATATTTTTAGGGAAAATATTAATTTTATTTTCTTTCTGTAATTTCACCAAATCTACAATGCTGTCAAGATAATAATTTTCTGGATCAATTCCTTTTCCCGAAAAATAATTTGTCCATGCAGCTTTGGCTTCTGGCTTGATATCATTTGCAAAAACAGTATGAAATACTGTTTTCCCCAAATGAATCCATTTCGAATCGACTTTACTAATTGACCATTCTGGATGGATTTGCAAATTTACAGATGCTGTCAACACATTAAAATCACCTTCAAAACCTAAATCAATACCACCACAACCAGAAAATAATGATAAAACTCTCAGTTGCTTTATCTTTGCATTCTTTTTTCCTGCTTTTATTCTCTCTGGTTTCTTTGTATCAAACGGAATCAGCCACACACCACTTTCCTTGATTGCTCCTGTAACCCTATTTTGATTACATAAAACTTGCACCCTCCGAGTAGTTATATTCCAACGTTCTGCAGTTTCTACTGCTGTTAAATATTCACGCATAAAATCTCTCCTTTGTATGTATATATACTATTCGTTTTAACGAATTTTTTCAATGTCAGTTTTGAAAATTTTAACCATTTATCCACATCATTTCACAACAGACTTCACTACTGAATAATCCAGGCACTGCGTCCCTACCGTCTGGAAATAGGGAACCACAAATCCACTTTTAAGGTAACCCTCATTCCGGTGGCGAAATTCTTCTTTTTCAATTTCCTGATTCAGCTTACGGATTAACTTATAAGCGTGTTCCACGCAAACTCCCAGCATTACTGCAAGTTCATTTGCAGTTATATAAATCTTTTTGTTTTCTGTCATATAGATATCATACCTATCTTTTTGCAGTCTATTCGATACTTTTTGCGTTTTGTTATGTATAGTGAATTCACTATTGTCAAGTATTTTTTAATGCCAGTAGTAAATATTTTTCAAGCATGGTATAATATAATTAATTCGATACATTGAGGACGATGAGAATGACTATAGGCGAGAAGACTAAATATTGCAAAAAGCAAATCGGCATCACACAAAATAAACTGGTCTAACTAGCCGGCATTCATCCGGTTTCCTTCCGAAAATACGAAACAAATAAAATGCAGCCAAAGCCTCCACAGTTAGAGAAAATTGCAGCTGCACTCGATGTCAGTTATAATGCTATGAATGGCAGCGATACGGATGGGCGTACTTATGGTTATTTGCAATTCTTGCATTCTCTAGATCACGGAAAGCGAGGGTAAGACAAACTGTTGAAGGATGATTTCGTATCTATACATCTAAATCCTATGCTTTCTTTTTATCTCGAAATCGAGTATACCACCATCGGAATGGCATATAAACTGGCTTTGCAGGATGCTTTGTTAAATATCAGTATTTATAATATATTTAATGATTTGTTGAAATAGGGAACAAGGGTAATTATCTCTATCAAAATGCTCTGAAATCTGCTGGGACAAAGCCAAATAAAGCAACACAAGCAGCTATAGATGAGATAGCTGGGACAAAAGAAAAAGTGGAATTGGAATTACCCCAAAGTCAATTGCCACTATTTAACAACACAAATGGTTAAGGAGGTTTTTATGTCAAAAAACTCATTAGAACTCAAATATTTCGTCAATGATCCTACATTTATAGAAAATATGAATAGAGCTTTTTCTGATCTAAGAGCAGATTATGAATTGTCCATGGACTCTACCTACGAAAAAATAAACGAATTAAAATCTTTACATGTTGATGTCAAAAACCATTTATCGGATTTGACAAGTTGGTCACGAAATTCAAGTGGAGTAATCTCTGGATTAAGAGGAACAGGAAAAACTCATTTATTCATGCTCGCACGAAACGCATTAAATTCAACCCTTTGGGATGCTCATAAAAGCCATAACTTATGCATATATTTAAATTTGAAACGTCTTTGTTTACCAGAACAATTTGACTCAGATTTATTTAATAGAATTTTCAGCGTATTTATATACGATGAAGTCGCAAAACAATTATTACAAATCTTGTCTGATTTATCAGAGGAAAATAAACTAAAACAATTTCTTTCTCTGTTTAACACCCAAAAGCGTAAAGTTAAAGATAATCTTGAAAAAGCAATTTTATCTTTATATGAAATTAAGCAAATCGCTTACAACGGTAATGAACGTTTTTCAGAATTAAGTACAGGTTCCTTAGAAACGGAAAGTTTTGATCATTTATTAGATGAGTTCTCTACTCGATTAAATGAGTCACTTACTTTAACTGATGCAGATTTTTCCTTTGATATAACCGCTTCATCCCTTGAAGAAATATCAGAACGTTTAAAAACTAATAATACATATATGCAATATCTAAATGTTCAAAGTGTACGGAATCAATTAAATTCTATAATATCTTTGTTGAAAATTGATAGCATTACGTTTTATGTAGATGAATGGGAAAAAATCAGCTACAATCCTGATATTCAAAAATATACTGCCTTTTTCATAGATAGAATTATAGACACACCTCTTTATTTTTGGATCAGTGTTGTTCCTTATAGAGGATATTTGTATAATCTTGATAATGGAGCCGATTTACAGCATCAAATCAATCTGGATGACAGTCTTATTTTTGAAGCATCACCTAAAGATAAGGTGTTATGTATGAATTATTTTAAAGAACTTATAAACAATCGCTTAAATTACTATTTTAATAATCCTAAAATTAATTTTCATCTTCTGTTTAACAATGATGCTAACTTTGAAAAACTTGTATTAGCCAGTATGGGAAATACTCGTGATTTTGGTACAATGCTATTGAAGTGTTGGTCTGAATTTCAATCCTATAGGAATTCTCCATTAGTCCAAGGACGTCCCTTTAAATACATTTCATTACAAATGGTTACATCTGCAATTAAAGATAATGGAGATAAAAAAATAAGTAACCTTAATAATAACGACAACACTTTATCGGTTTGGAATGACATTCTTACTTTCTGTCTTTCAAAAAAATCAAGTCATTTTGCAATTAATGAATCACAGACGGAATTAGAATGTTTGCGTAAACAAGAATTTTCTGATTTAATTTATCATAGACTTCTTCATTTTAGAAAAGCTCATGTTCCTACAAAAGATGGGGAACTCACAGATAAATTGTCGATTTACGCCATAAATTATGCTTGTAGCTATAATCTCCATTCTGAAAGTAAAATATCTTTTATTACAGAATATAAAACAATACATGATCGTGTTCGTCGTTATGTATATCACCCTTCAGCAATTTTACAAAAACTACAAATCAAAGGAGGAGTAATTTTTCCATGTAATAATTGTGGTGAACCCATAAATATTCTAAAAATGAAAGCAGCTTGGGATAATAATGCATGTCCGTTTTGCGGACAACATATTCGGCACTAAAAATGTACTCAAACCACATGGCAAGAGCTCGGGAACCAGCATAAATGGGAACATCCCAAAGTTTGTGTAAACCTTCAAACTGATGTAAGATAAAATTACTCAGTTTGGAGGTTATTTTTATGGCAAGAAGAAAAGACAGCCCACAAAAAGCAGCAATGAGAGAAATGATGCGTGACTATCTGAAAAATAATGATATCAGCATCAAAGATGGCACCGATGTAAACAGTATCATGTGCGACATGATGTCTGTCCTTTTGGAAGGTGCCTTGGATGAAGAACTGGATGAGGAGTTAGGATATTCCAAGTATGACTAGTTGTATTTACAGGTGTAACAGAGGTTTTCTTTTGTTACCGCAAGTCCTAACAGTTGCCGCTGTTAGGACTTTTTTCTTTATCAATCTGTACTTCCTGCCAGAGATACTTGGCACCATCCAACATTGCAATAATCGCCTGTAACATATCCATACAGTCATTTCGCATATCTTCCAATCCATCAGCAGTAAGTGTTACCTCCTGCTGTTCCAGTTGTTTTACCAGTTCTGAGAGATTCGTCTGCATATTCTGAAGTTCCTCTACAAGCTGGTAAATGACCTCTTTCTTTCCTACAACACATATTCTTTTATAAATGCAGGAACGTACAAAATAATCTTTCTTCTGCATACCGCTTGCAAGTATCTTGGCTTCAATCATTTCCCGCTCTCTGTCCGATACTCGAAAGCTGATTGTTGGATGTTTGTGTACTCCGCTCATAACTCGTCCTCCCCATTCTCCAGCTCTAGTCTATCTGCCAGTCCTGCCTGCTTATTGGGGTATAAATGTGAATAAGTATTTAATATTGTTTCTATCTTTTCATGTCCCAGCCGCTCCGCTATTGCCAATGGCTGAAATCCAAGTTCCACCAGAAGTGATGCGTGGCTGTGACGCAGATCATGAATATGGAATCCGTAATCCAAAACCTGACCAGCTTTTAAAGATTGCCAATGCGCTAGGCATCAGCATTAACATTTTCATGGATTTTGATATAGAAACAGTTTCTGATGTATTATCATTACTGTTTAAACTGGATGACCAGATTGATATGAAATTTGAGGCAGATAAGGACGATGAGGGCAATTTCAAACCTGCTACTGTTAAGTTATCCTTTAAGAACAATCTCATCAATAAAAAACTCTGTACCTATATGAAAGCTCTGGAAATTCGTGAAAATATGATAAATGCTAAAGATGAATATTCAGAAGAAGAGTATGCTGACAGTTTGCAGCATATCAATGAAAATATCGAAGAAATCAAGCAACACCTGCTTGATGACAATATGGTTGTCAAAAAAGGCACTGACCGCCTTACTGTAAAAAATTATCCAAATTAGTAAAACCTCCTGAATTATCAAACATAAGATGATAATATCTAATTAATCAGAAAGCACCCACTCCAAAGGTGTATGCTCCGAGCTTAGGTTAATGAATGTCCTTAAGGACACCGCCTATCCTGTTGGCAGACAGGATAGGCATTTTTATTTTCGCTTGTTTCTCTTATCGAGAAAGGCAAGCAACGCTATAATCAAGCTACCAAATGACATCAACAATGCTAATATCCCAATGAAAATCGAAATGATCCCATAAGCCGTCATCGGCGCCACCTCTACGTCGCAAATACTATTTAGCATCGGTTACAATCGGAAAGTTCATTTCAACAATAAACTCTTTTTTTTCTATTTTTGCTTCAATCTCTCCATCCATCCGACTAACCAACTCCTTTGCAATAGATAGTCCCAATCCAGTAGATGTTTTACTTCTGGCAACATCTGCTTTATAAAATCGCTCAAATACCTGATCTATATTAATCTGTTCTGGATGTGTAACCTGATTGCTGATTCTAAGCACCGCCTGATTTTGATCACGTTCCAACACAATGCTAATCTTCTTTTCTCCATGATCCAGCCCATTTTTTATCACATTCTGGATAACACGGCGGAGTCCCTGCCTGTTTCCATGTATATACAACTGTTCTTCCGTAATCTGAATATCCGGCTGAATTTCCATTCTTACCCATTCATCATAGTATGAAAAAACTGTTTCTTTCAAAATCCGGTTCATACAGCACAATGTCAATTCCAAACTGTAAGATTCGTTTTTTAACTTTGTAAACATAAAAAGTTCTTCCAACATTTCATTCAGACTATGAATTCTTTCGTGGATAATGCTTAAATAACGTTTCTGATCCTCTATATTTTCACATTCTTCCATTAGCTGGAAATATCCGTCCAAAGATGTCAGTGGTGTGCGGATATCATGAGAAAGATTTGTATAAGTGTCCGCAATCAGAGCTTCTTTCTCCTGATAATGCTGCTTCTCTTTTCTTCGCAGTTCCAGAAGCTCATTCAACTTGTCAGAAAGCTTTCCTATTCCACCCACATCAAATTCATGGTTAATCAACATGTTACTGTCATGTTTCATCATAAACGCCAATTGGCGGCAGATGTCTTTCACCTGCCGCTGGTATTTCCACATAATAATAAATTGTAAGATAATAATTCCTGCTAATATCCCAATTACGATATACATCCGTTAAATATCCCTCTTTTGAAAAACAACGCTGCTTACTGATATCATCATAACGATGAACACTATTGCCACACCAAATGCCGCCAAACACTCATTTCCACTCGGATTCATAGGAAGCAGTGATAATTTTCCTGTTATCGTATACTTATAAATCTGGAAATTCTGAATTCCTATTTTTTGAATAGCACTATTGATCCCCCCATACACAATGGTCATTACATTCATGCTAAGACAGACAGCAATGACCATGCTGATTACATTATTTTTCAAAATAATTGCAATCGCCATACAAATCAGCACAAGTGCATAATGAAGAGCCAGTTCAGTCACAAAATAAGATAAAATTGCCTTTGTATTTCCCCATTCCAATTCCCCGAAAAAAATACCATTCGCCGCTGCCTGAAATAAGAATGCACCTGCCATTGTCAGTACCGTAAAGACAGCCAAGGCAATTGCCCTGGAAAAAATCAGAGTTCCTCTATTTCTAACCTGACCTCCTATATTCTTAATATATCCGCTACTGATATCCGCTGTTGAAAACAGAACAGTAAAAATCACCAAAAGCAGTGCATACAATTTTCCTTGGGAATTGGCAAAAAAGATATCATATACCGTCACCTTTTCTCCCGGCTCCGTAGGCAGCGTTACCATCATTCCCACATTAATATTATCCACAGTAGGTTCAGTAACCTGCTCCTGTTTCATGGCATCCTTTTCAGTCAAAAGCTCATAATCTGTCTTGCATAAAGATGTTGTAATCAATAATATTGCTGCCAGTACGATCCAGATTACATACATACTTTTGGTTTTAAGCATCCGGTATAAATCCATTTTTATTATATTAAGCATGATCCGCACCTCCCGTCAGATTCAGAAAATAAGTTTCCAGTTCTTCACTGGTTATGGAAATCCCTTTTACCGGAATTCCTGACTTTGCAAGTTCCATATTCAACGCTGCACTTTCATTCAATCGTTCAAAAATATGAATATGCTCTTTATCTGTTACCTGATAGTTGGTAAATCCCATAGAATCCATCACCGGAATCGCCTGTTTCGGATGATCCAATGTCAACTCTATCCGTTCACTGCATCTTCTTATTAATTCTTCTCTTGTAATTTCCTGTAATAAACTTCCATTATGAATAATTCCATAATCAGTAGCAATCTTCGATAATTCCTCAAGAATATGACTGGAAATGCATATTGTCATATTCTTCTCTTTCTGAAGTCTCTGAATCGTATCCCGGATCTCTGCAATACCCTGTGGATCCAATCCATTGATTGGCTCATCAAGAACTAATAAATCTGGTTCTCCAACCAAAGCAAGACCAATTCCCAAACGCTGTTTCATTCCAAGTGAAAAATGTTTGGTTTTTTTCTTTCCCACATCCTCCAGACCGATAATTCTCAATATTTCTTCAATATAACTTTTTTTCTTTATTCCAAACAGCTTGCATTTGATATTCAGATTTTCATATGCAGTCATATCTCCATAAAGTCCCGGTGCCTCAATCAGACATCCTATCCGTGATCGAACTTTTTGCAAATCCTTTCCCTTGTATCCGAACATCTCGATTTCTCCACAAGTTGGCTTGGAAAGTCCACTGATCATCTTCAGACAAGTTGTCTTCCCAGCTCCATTCCGACCGATAAAACCATAAATAGCACCTTTTTTAATATGCATATTGACACTGTCCACAGCTTTATGGTGTCCATATTGCTTAGTCAGGTTTCTTGTTTCCAATAACATTTCGCTCAAGTTTTTCATCTCCTTTTTCTTATCTGCATTTATCATAAAGGAATAATCCTAATCAAACGCAAATAAATAGTAAAAAAAGAGTAAAGATTATAGATGAAGACGATAACCGATTCCCCAGACTGTTTCAATATATTCCTCAGATGTAACTGTTTTTATCTTTTTACGAATATTGCTTATATGTACATCCAGAGTTTTTGTTTCACCCATATATGGTTCGTCCCACGCATATTCAAAAATGTCCTCTTTACTGAAAACCTGCTTCGGATTTCTGAGCAGTAATTCTAAAATCGCAAACTCCTGTCTTGTTATCTTAGGAAGTATTTTTCCACCAATGCTGACCTGAAAAGTAGCTTTGTTCAATACCATCTCTCTGAACGAAAGGTTAGATTCTTTTATTTCCTTTTCTTCTGTATGACGAAGCTGTACCTGAATTCTTGCCAGTACCTCTCTGATTTCAAAAGGTTTCGTTATATAATCATCAGCCCCACTAGTTAAAACCTTTACCTTTTCATCCAAGCTATCTTTCGCAGTCAAAACAATAACCGGAAGATTTCCCTTTTTCCGTATTTCCTCCAGAACTGCTTCTCCTGTAATTCCCGGCAACATCAAATCCAGCAACACCAGTG
>OGDY01000546.1_pt1 | contig 49696 bp, 43 predicted proteins | sample 1570341 | NCBI WGS metagenome assembly OGDY01 (sample SAMEA2581972, study PRJEB24529) | metagenome | biome: Human gut stool | place: China | collected 2011 | reverse complement strand
TCGCTAAAAGTTTATTTCTCAATCGGTTAAGTCAAACCGAGAAAAATCTAAAATACATTTCATTTTTATAATATAAAAATAGATACGTTTTTTCACAAAACAGCATAAAAAGGTTGCGTGAAGGTTGCGAATTTTTTAAGATTAAAAAAACTATCTGCAAAGCTCTTATCAATAGGGACCTATTAGGGGCCCAATGCCGTATGAATAACTGAGAGCCGGCCTATCAGACTCCTATTGGGTCCTTATTGGAGCCCTATTGGTAGAAACCTTCTATAAACTTCTCATACCGTTTATTATAAATTTGATTTATTATAAGCAAAGTTCCAGGGCAGACACGGATGGAAAGATCGATTAAACATTTTTATCACTTCACCAAAATCTTATCTTACCATTCACAACCGTAAACGGACGTTCCTCTTTTCCCTCGGTTCGGTTACGCAACCAATACAATGCTCCCGAAGGCACGTTATCATATTCGATATAATCTGCTGTAGCCACTTTGCGGCCCAATGATACCCACTCTCCCCGGTCAAAATACAACAGTTCGTACACATGTCCCGGATAAACTCCGTTCTTATCATTTCGGGTAATATACTTTACGACATCCACTGATACAGGTTCTTCAAATTCCACTCCGGCCGGTTGGGATAACCCACCGTAATCCAGCAAATCGTCATTAAATATATTCCGGGAATGTAATGTGTTTTTATTTATCTTGCCTGAAGCAATACTGGTAAAGGTACAGACAGGAGATAAAACGACACTATCCCCCTGAATAAATTTCACCGAAGCGAATTCGGGATAACCATAGCGCGTCTTTTTCAGCATCCAGTATTTATATTTCTTGCCGGTATTTACCTGCAAAGTGTCGAAAGCCATGTAGTTATAATGCCGGATGACACTGATCCGGTCGTAAGGTTCCTTCGACAGATCGTTCGTCCCCTCCAATTCTACCCCTATAATGGCATTACCATAGTAATCACCTGCTGTATTATAAGAATATTTACGTTTCAAACGCAATTTTTGTAAAACGTTCTTGTCAGCAACAAGCGGTTCGACCTCCCCATCCGATTTCACCCAAAGGGGGTAATCTGCAAAAATCGGTTTGTTCCCATCGTAATAACAAGGCATATAAACAATGTCTTTCCCGATTTTATCAAAAACCACCTTGCCTCCGCGCATCTTGCCCCAGGCCACTTCATTCCAGGCCAGGTTATTGAATACACATAAATAAGCATAACCGGTATTGGATACAACATGCTTGAATTTATACTCTAAGTCCATGGCATTTTCATACTCCTCTGTCACATCCATTTTATAAGGATCCCGGATAAAAGAGGGGATAAAATTCTCATCATCCTCCGGAATCGGATTGATAAAACTAGTTTTCCGATACACTTTAGCCGTATAAGGAGTTTGGGAATAATAACATTTGCTGTTTACAAAACGATGATCCCTCACGATTGTCCAATAGTGCCGGTTTTCCTGTGTCGGATAATGGGGAACAAAGTCCACGGCAGTCGGAATGCCGAATAGTCGATTGGTGATTTGCGTACTATAAGCCCGATCGATACAGTATATGGCATACCGCTTGAATAAAGTATCGGAAAGTTGGTTTTTAAGCAACTCATAATTATAATAAGTGCCCACCTTATTAGACACATAACTTTGGTAACTACTCAGGCTAAAACCCAGATGTGCCCCTTTCTGAAAATCGTACATCCGGTAATAAGCGGAATCTTTCCACTCGGTCAAGGGTTCGTTATTGATCCTGTAAGGCAATACATACATAAAAAAATCTTCACACGAAAGGTCATAATGATTCTTTATTTCTTTCCAAATCCCGAATGACCGTTCGATATTTTTTATGAGGTAATCGGATGTAATTTTATGCAGGTCAAATTCTATGGTGTGCTCTCCCTGGGCAACAGCAATCCGGGCAGCCATCAGGTAAAAAATCAATTTAACGGCATTGGGCTGATCACGGAAGGTGGTATCGATGTCCAGCTTCAGGCGTTGCATCGTTGTTCCGGACACGGCATAATGGGCCACCATATTACAGATCAGGTATTCTGCTGCTTTAAATTTCAATGGATCAGGGTTTTCTTTCCGGTAATAATCCAGTACTTTTTGAAGTTCACCCCGGTTGTCTCCGCTTAACTCCAGTGCACTATTCAGATCGACAAGCCGGGGACAGTTTACCGGTTCACGCCGGCAAGCGGACAAGGTTATGGTAACACCTACAACCAATAATAATATATTTTGAAAAACCGGTTTCATAATTTCAGTTTAACTACAGACATTTTGCTATCACCTGTAATCCCATATAAGAGGCCCTCGTCTTCGTCATAGGTAATTCCCGTCAAACCGACATCAAAATTGAAGGTTTGCATCAGATTACCCTCCCAATCGTACTCCAGCAAGCGGTTGGACACAAAAGCGCCTTGCCGGTCTCTTGCATAAGTTTTCCCGGAATACAAGGCATATATCCGTTCCGGAGTGACTGCGATATCCATAAAACCGAAACGATTTTCTTTTCTATAGAGAACTTGTGGCTCGGGAGTTTCCGAAATCTCCACTCTGGGATAACTTAGCTGTTCCAGTTTTACCCGTTCGATTCCTTCCGGGCTAACCCGGCAAAAATCGATCATCCCGCTATACATATCCGCACACACGAAAGCTTGCCCGTCGGGACGAAGCCGTAAAATACTACTGGCATACAGCATTCCTTTCGTTTTCTCCTGTAAAACGGGATAGTCCGGACAGTCCGGATAAGACAGACAGTAACGGACAGAACCATCCACCAGAGAGTAAAGCAAATAACGTCCCTCCCCGTAAAAACCCGTAGAGATAACGAAATCGTTTGTTTTCACCGCAATCAAATGTTGCTCACCCCGGGGAAGTTGTATAACCGACGTTTCCGTTATCCCGCGCGTAAGCGGTGATACCGCATTCTCGATCAGTTCTCCCGTTTTGAAATCCAGTGCCGTCACACTCTTTCCATCCCATGAATTGAAAGCACTCAATGTACGGAACGGTTTCGAGGAAACCACGGCCTTCGAAGACAACACTTTGCCTGCCGGATGATCCAGATCGATTGTCTGCGCCACCCCTTCCTGCATATAGGTCGGGCCCACAATCAACCGGTTGCCCTGTTTGATAAATCCGTTTATACCATAAATTCCGGTTTGAGATAAATCCGCCAAACGAATTGCCTCCACCTGTTCGCTCTTTACTGTATTCAGACTTTCGTCATCCAGATAACGATCGGAGCACCCGAGCACGATGCCACCGAATAGCACATATAATATTCCTTTCATGATTTAATCGATTATCGCAACTTTACTTATTTGAATTCCATTTATGAAACAAAAACCTAGTGCCGGGACACAGGGATAATACGGATTTTCAGTCTCGGAAGAGGTCAAAGCCTCTACATTTTCTTTCATTAACACGCTCCAGTTTGTAGTTTGACAAACACCCAGGTTTATACTGATGGCTACGCCCGCCACCAACAATGTAAAACCAACAATTTTCAAATATTTTTTCTTCATAATACAATTTATTTTATGGGCAATGAAAATATGAAAACTCACTGGAAAAATTAAATATCAGGGTTGCTTCAAGGTTGCGAATTTTATAATTTTGCAGGCATAAATAAAAGAAATGGACAAACACTTAAAACTTATCATACTCCTGGCTGTTTGCATCATTCTGTGCAATCAACTCGTTCACTTGTATCAACTATACAAGGTCGAAAAAATTCAATACACCCATCGGCAAAACGAACTGATTAACGGGACCATTTATGAATTCAACATGAAATGTCCAGCTTCTGAAAATACTCTCAGCTTCAACGCCTTTACAAATAAATTAATTTATATAATAAACCATAAGAAAACAAGTTTCCAATTAAATACAAAAGACGATATCCGGCAAATTTCTCAACAAGGTCAGTATGATATCCGGAATCCCCGATTATGGACGTTAAAAAACTTCTACTCCTTTTTACAGGCGAAACAAGATTCCACACAAATAAAGACGCTCTCTCTACAATTGGCTATCCAAGACAGTACCGGACAAATAACGGATTCCTACCCGGCACATCTTGCAATTTTACCTTTATTCCCCGAATATCGGGAACCTCTCGGTTTTATCTCCGGTGATACTTTATACGCTACATATGACTTTCCCCTCCTTGTGTTCATTCGATCGGCTATCGGGCAAATCATTCTCACCATCATTATTTCCGCTCTGCTTATTGTTTGTACCATCAACCTCTGGCAGACCATCCGTAATGAAAAAAAGAGGGGAGAATACCGGGAATTATTCATCCATAATCTCGTACACGACTTGAAACGTCCTGTCGCCAATCAGATCAAAACCTGTTACCTGCTCCGGGAGGTACCCCCCGAAGAATCGGTCCTTTTGCTCGAACAAAGCCAGCAACAACTCAACGAGATGTTGCAATCGATCAACCGGATGCTGCTCCAATCTACGGATGCCCACGGATTACGACTAAATATCCGGGAAATCGATCTCCGCGAAATGCTGGAAGCATCGGCACAACCCGATCGTTGGAACAGGCAAACAGACAAACAAGTCGATATTCAAGTCGACTTCCGGCCGGAAAACCCGGTCATTACAGGAGATGATCATTTTTTGTTCGCCGTCTTCCAGAATTTTATCGACAATGCCTTCAAATACTCCGGCAAGCAGGTGAAGATACAAATCACCTGTACCGAACCGGATACCCGGCATCTGCAAGTCAGGATAAAAGACAACGGATTCGGTATTTCTTCCAAAAATCTGAAACATGTATTCGAACGTTACCACCGGGGAGATCAGCAAGACAACCGGAAAATCAAAGGCCACGGTCAGGGATTGTATTACGCCCGGACCGTCATTCTCGCACACGGAGGAGAAATCGGTATCGAAAGCGAAGAAGGCAAAGGGACGACCGTCATAGTCACTTTAGCCCGGGAATCCCATATCAAAAAGAAATATAAATAATAACGGACATGGATGAGGCGAAAATCAGCATTCTTTATGCCGAAGACGATGAATTCGGAGCGAAATTGACAAAAACAATTCTCGAAAAAGAGAATTTTGAAGTCGAAATTGTATCGGATGGTTCAGAAGCCTGGAAGGCTTATAAGGAGCGGAAACCGGATATCCTCCTGCTCGACCTGGATATGCCGGGGAAAGACGGTCTGGAAATAACCCGGCTGGTCAGGGAACACGATCAGCAAACACCCATCCTCGTATACACCACTCACGGAGAACCCGCAAAAGAAGTAGCCGTACTGGATGCCGGAGCCGACGAATTTATCAATAAAGAAAGGCCTCCCGAAGTTTTGATAGCATATATGAAACGAGTCCGGGAAAAAATAAAAAAATGCATGAATATTCCCCATTTGTACCGACTCTCAGACCATACCACTTATAATAGTATAACCCGGGAACTGATCATAGACGGAATAACCACACAATTGAAGACGATCGACGGACGCTTTCTGCAATTGTTATGCGCGAAGAATCACGAAGTGAGCGGCAAGTCTTATCTTATCCACGGGATATGGGGTAAGGCGGACATAAACAAAGAATCGGAGCTGAAAAAATATGCCAGCCGGGTACGGATAAATCTGAAAACCGATCCTACCCTGAAAATAGAATTCAGGGACGACGGTTACATACTCATGTCTGTCACCGGCCACATGCAGCAGTAATTGCCTCTACGATATCCCCGTACTCGTCGGGATGAACCGGCCATCGGATTGTGTGGATCTGACTATGATACTCTTTATCCTATTTCTGCGGTCTTGTTTCAGATTGTGGTTCACTTGTTCCGGAAAGCCGCAATTCGCTGTGGGATGTTCTGCTGTACGTTCAGAAAATAAAGGTTCAGTTCCTGAACGTGGTAATTCCCTTTCGGAAACAGATTACTGATGCCCGGGATGTAATAATCCTCCTCGTCCAGACCGTCAACGATCAGGGTGTGGGTTGTCTCGTCAATGCGCACCCCGATACGGTGACTCAAGGTATCTGCCCGGCCTTCGGCATCGAAAAATACCGCACCGATATGCTGCCCGGCCGGGGCGTAGGTCGTATCCGTGTGCCAGTTAAGCGGGTTGATGCAGATCACATTGTCTCGGAATAATGGCGAGACAGCTTCCGGAGCAGACACGCTGTTGTAACAGATCAACACCCCACAGTCCACCGAGTCGCGGGCAGGACGGAGCATGGGGTATTGCTCCAGTTCCTGGTCACAGACCGAAAAGCCGAACGCATAGGCGGCGACCATGTTATCATGCTGCCGGGGAGTGAGGGTGTGTTTCAGCAGTTCGATGACTGCCTTTGCTCCCTGACTGTGCCCGGCAAGGATGAAAGGACGCCCTGCGTTATAATGTGTCATGTAGTAGTCGAACGCCTGCACGACATCCCCATGGGCAACCGCGTATCTGCGTTCCGTTTCCTCATGGGCAACCATCCACGATTCCATTGTAACCTGGCGGTAATAAGGAGCATAGAAACGGCAATATTTCCCGAAGAGAGCATGGGCCAAGCGTACGGAACCGTCCACCTGGCTTCGCTGCTCCGGATTGTCGACGTCCATGTGGTGATAAATCTTGCCGTCCGCATCCCTCCAGTCCCAAATGCAGGTCGGGACGATGTAGAAAATATCGGCCTCTGCCAGCGCATCATTTGGCGCATCGAACCACATCGTACTGTGCGAATAATCCGGCTTGGCCGTCAGATTGTAGTGCGTATCAGACTTTGAGCAACCCGTCAGGCAAAAAAACACCGACAAGCAAAATAGTAAAATCATTAATAGTAAAGATCGGATTTTCATCATGTTATATTATTTTATCTGATATTGTTCATCCGTTCCGTTCAAACTTAACTCCTGAGTTTATAGAAGAAAATACAAGGGTTATCTTCTTCCTGTATGGCAAATCCCACCTCTCTCAATTTGTTCAATTCTTGCCCGGAAACGCTTTCGGGTATCTGTTTTACAAAATTCTTTAACACGAAATTAGGAACTGTACCGACCAAATAATCCCCATCTGTCGTACAAATCCCCAGGAGAGGCAGATATTTCTGTTCGCCGGCATCATTATAAAAGTAGCGTCTACCCGCATTTTTCCGCTTATCCACCAAAAAATACTGATTTTCACCCGCTTCATTCAATAAAATATAATCCCTTGTTTCACAAATACTTTTGAAACCCGCAAAATACCCCTCTTCAGAAACGTTAAAGTAGGTCATTATTGAAAAGTCTGTTTCGGCATTCAATCTTTTTTCGGATAAGATTTTTTTATCCATCCGGATAGAAATAATAGGAATCAAACTGGAATCGGTACAAGTATATAGCTTATTGTCAAAAGGAAGAAGCATCTTTATCGTGTCATTATTGAAAGCAACGGTTTCCTGCCCCGTAGGCATGGCCGTATTTTTAGTATGAAGTGAAGATCGACACAAGAATTGACTTATTCCTGTTTCGATATTAATCATGGAATAGGTTTGATTAAAGTTATTATAAATATAGTTATTGCATAACAACTTATCATTATCTGCCAAATAAGCGGTATGAGCCATGTAAAAGGAACGGGATGGGTATTTTTTCATATAAAGGTAAGTGCCGTCCAGGCGATAGGTCAACACTTTATCCAAGACTTCATCCACGATATTGATTGTATGAAGAAAAGGATTGATAAAAATGGTACTTATACGTAGATATTCTCCGGCTCCCCGCCCTTTTACTCCTATGGGATACAAAAATTTTCCAGAATAATCAAAACACAAAAGCCGGTCATTGTCATGTATAAATATAAGGCTATCAGACACTAATAACCGGTCTATACGAGACAAGACACTACCGGAAGTAGTTTCAAGAGGAACTATCCGAAATGAATCCACCTCAATATTCTGCCCATTCACCAAAGGTTCCTCGTCATATCCAATTACCACTTTCAAATTCTCGTACAAGCGGTCCCCTTCACTACAGCTCAAACACAAACCGATAAAAATTAATAATATAATTCTGATTTTCATTCTATAGTCAAATTTGGGAAACAAAGGGACGGGGGTAATGTTTCATACATAACACCAGAAAATTGCTCAAAATGAATAAATCACAATACAAGGATTGCTATCTTCCTGTATGCCGGAAAATTCTTCTCTCATCCGTTGTATCTGTTTGGGATACTTCTCTTCAAAATTGACATATTCATTTCCTCCTTTCAAATACGTACACATATCCGAGGCACTGACAGAGGTTATTATATAATCCGAAGTGATGTCAATCATACGCCCAAAGGAAATAAAATACTTTCCGGTATAAGCCGTTAGTTCACAAACCTGAGACTCCCGATTGTTCTTATTATACAGGTACAAGCGATTCTGACCGGCTGCCAGCACCCAATAAATATAGAAATCCGGAGTTTCCTGGAATTTCTCTATGGTTGTAATATAATCCGGATTGCGTGTATATTCTTTGTACTCATCATATGAAAGTTGTTCCGCTGGCAAATGAAATTTTCCAAAACGTACCGTATGGTCAACACACATATCCTTCCCCTGGCAACGATAAATGTTAAAGTCTGTAGGTGCTATATAATACAACGAATCCTGGTATGTGGAAAGCGAATGGATACTGGCCATTTTACTTTCCCAGCGGGAGTCTATTTTCATATACTGACTTTCGATTTCGTACCGGGAATTCATTGCCCACAAATTGTATGGTTGGTTTTTATCTTGCGAATAGTTGCCCATATATCCGATGTAGCCGTTTTCCAATGAGACCATTTTAACAAATGCTTTCGGAAGACGGATAGTCTTTACCAAGCGGTATTCGTCCACATCAAACACCAATAGCTTTTCGTCTATTCTTGACAATAAATTCAAGGTCCGGTTCCGGGAATCGATAAACATATCGGATAATTGCAAATATTCTTCTGCCCCGCGTCCTTTCCTGCTTATTTTATGCAACAATTTACCCTGTAAGTTAAAAATATAAACCGCTTGCTCAGGAGAAAAGGTGGCGACATACAGACGGGTTTCGTAAAAGATGACCTTATCAATCTCTCCTATCAGAACCGAGTCGTTTGTTTCCAAAGGAACAATAGTACAATCTTTTAACAAACCCATTGTATGAACATCCTTCATCTCTTGAGTGAAATCGAAATGGATGCAACGAGACACTCCAGATGGTTTAGTCCGACAACCGGATAACAAAATGATAATGGCAATCATTACCATACAACTTAACTTTTCCATGATGAAAACAACATTATTTCTGTTTCTTATCCTGTCTTCCCCCCTTTTTATGGTTAAACAAACCCAATAAATATAGACATCTATTTATATCGTATATCCCTTTTCATTATTCGATTTATATACTTAACAAATATTATTCTATATTTCTGAAAAGAAGACAGCCAAAAGTCCGAAAAGGGTTGTTCGGGAAATGATTTTTACAAATAACGTTATTTTTATATAAAATCAACCCATTGATGAAATTAATAATTATATTCAAAATAGATATACCATTGATAGTTAACGACTTAAATATAATCAAAAAACAATTCTCAATTTGCATCCAAGCGAATACGGCGGTAAATTGTTTCGTGGGAAATATTCATATCATTGAATTCTGTCAATACATCTACCCTATTTTCATTAACCGAATCGCCTCTACGATACCCTCGTAATCGTCGGGATGAAACCAACGGATATCGTCATCGCGCCGGAACCAGGACAATTGTTTGCGGGCATACCGCCGGGAGTTGCGCTTGATCAGGCGGACGGCTTCGGCATAATCGGTCTTTCCCTCGAAATAATCGAACAGTTCTTTATAACCTACGGTATTCAAGGCATTCAAATGACGCAAAGGCCACAACCGCCGGGCTTCATCTTCCAGTCCTTCCTCCAGCATCAGGTCTACCCGCCGGTCGATCCGGGCATACAACTCTTCTCTTTCGCGGTTCAAGCCGATACGAACAATACGGAATCCCCGGTCTTTGGGGGTGTTTTTCCGTAGCGAAGAGTAGGGTACACCGGCCATGCAACACACTTCGACAGCATGGAGCACCCGTTTTCCGTTGTTCAGATCGACCTGTCCGTAAAATACAGGATCCAATTCTTTCAGCATCTGCCGGATACTTTCCAAACCTTCCCGTTCATATACCTCCATCAGCCCGGTTCTCAATTCAGGAGAAATAGTCGGAATATCGTCTATACCTTTACATACGGCATCGATATACAGCATCGATCCACCGGTCATCAGGACCACTTCCTTCTCCTGAAATAATTCCCGGATCCGCTCCAAAGCCTGCACTTCGAATTGCCACGAATTATAATAATCGTGCACCGAGATCGTTTGGATAAAATGATGCCGGACAGCAGCCAATTGACCGGATGAAGGCACTGCGGTCCCTATCCGCATTTCTTTGTAGATCTGCCGGGAATCACAAGAAATGATTTCCGTACCGAACGCTTTGGCGATACCGATACTGAGATCCGTCTTTCCCACTCCCGTCGGTCCCAATAAAACAAGTAGTGTTTTCATCCTGACTGATTTTCATGACAAAGGTTACAAGTGTCCGCATTCATTTTTGTGACCCTTGTAACCTTTGCAACCAAGTAACTGAAAAAAAACTATAGTTTATCTATATAATCGTCCAGACTTTCATAGCGGTCGTCATACCCATCGTCGTCGCCATAACTATCGTCCCTATAATCGTCGTCTTCATCACCGAAGCGAAAATCTTCGTCATCGTCGTCTCCTCCCCTTCTGCGGCGTCCGCTACCACCGAATTCCTCCATAAAACTATCGTCATATTCGTCGTCGTCTTTATCGAAAGCCCAATCTTCATTGACATCGTATTCCGTCTGATGAGGCAATTCTCCTTCGCAATAGACACACAAGGGCAAAACATCGGCAGAATCCCCGATATATTCCCCGGCATATTCGACTTTCAGATACTGATTGGCAAAGAAATCATATACATATTCCAATTCGATGCAACTGGCATTCACCACTTCACGAATGGTCGTAACATCCATCACCAGCGTATTATTATCTTCTTCATCGTCGGCCGACATTTCCATCAGAGCAATTTCTTTTCCCCGGTTTCCCATTTTATCCAAGGTAAAAAAGGAGGCCATCTGCGAACCGTCGAAGTTCAATGTTTCCACCAATTTATCGTGCAACTGCTGAAAAGTCTGCTCACCGTTAATAGCTATTTCACACCTAAAATCATTACTGTCTGGTTTACTGATCTCAAATCTGTAGTCCATATTATTAAGTTTTTATAATCCAAAACTAGCAATACCTATGCCGGCAACAATTCCCATTAATACTAAAAGTAATACCACGACCACAACCCCCGCAATGCAGATGGAAATAATCCCGCACACCCGGCCTGCATTCACATTCTTGAATGAAGACTCGGTATATTCATCCGGCGACTGCAAATACAGTTTCCGTTGTCCCCCGGCCAAGACTACGGCAATGATCCCCAATATCAAACCGAAGAACCCGTAACACCAACAAAATATCAGGGACAGAATTCCCAAAACCAATACGACCGTCGCATTGGGCAGGTCCTTTTTCGCTCCATTCATTATTTCCATAATACACTGATTATTAAATTTATATTCTGTTTCCTGTTTTTACCTTCCCTCCTCATTTCTTCTTCGGTTTATCGCCTGGTTCATTAAAGCAAATATGAAATTAAAATTATTATCAAACAAACAAAAACGACATTTTTTAACAACCCGGCCAACATTTTTTTCATATCGGTTCCTCAGGAATAAATTCGAGCTTAGGATACGACGACAGGCCGATAAGGTTACAGGAACAAGCATACAAATCAAATCACCTGCCCCATTCTTATAAACCGGAATACATAAACGAGGAGAATCGTAGCGACACAACAAAATCCGGTTCCTTTCAAAAAACCGGCAGAGATCTTTCTGATCCCACAACAACGTCCGATCAGAAACAGGCCGAATGCGAAAAGGGGAACTATTCCCGGCCAGCTAACGACCGCTGCCTGTATATTTCCTTTTAACAGGAGTAACAGCGCAGTCTGAAATCCGCAACCGGGACATTGGATCCCCCAAATCTCCCTGAAAAAACAGGGCAACTGATGTGCCTCCAGCCATTCGATCATGCCGTTATACGCTTAATTTCCCCGGATTACCCCTTCGAGAATATCCATCGCTTCTTTCACCAGATTGAGGTTGGCCTGAGTCCCCATATGTCCGATACGGAAAACTTCTCCTGCCAGACATCCGTAGTTTCCGCCGACCACCAGGCCTTCGGCCCGCAAACGTGTATCCAGATTCTTCCAGGATATTTTCTGCGGAACGTAGACAGCCGTCACTGTAGGAGAAGGTACAGCATCCATTGCCGGATATAATTTCAATCCCATTTTAACGATCCGCTCCCTGCAATATCCGGCCACTTTCTGATGACGTGCGATCACTTTGCCCAATCCTTCTTCCAGAATCAGTTCGCAAGCCTTATTCAACTGTGCAGTTCCTTGCCAATAAGGAGTATAAGGGAAATAAGCATTTTTTACCGCTGTACGGAAAGGTAAGAGGGCATCGTACCCCACATATCCCACTTCTTCGATTATTTCCCACGCCCGGTCGCTCACCGACAAAAAAGACATCGAAGCCGGTGCAGACAAACATTTCTGCGAAGCCCCCAGACAGAGGTCGATATGCCATTCATCGGTTTTGACTACGCTGCCCCCTAATCCGGAAACCGCATCTACATATAATAAAGGTACGGCATATTTTTCTTTTAAGGCCCCGATTTCAGCCACGGGATTCATCGTCCCGCTCGGCGTCTCGTTTTGTACCATCGTAATCATTTTCGGCTGGAATTCCCGGATAGCCTTTTCAATCAGATCAAAATCGGTAAAGGTCTCGTCGAATCCGAATCCGACCGTCCTTACCTCACAACCGATAGCCTCCGCCATTCCCCCCATACCGTAACCGAAAAGTCCGGTCGACAACACCAACACTTTATCCCCCGGCAACAAACAACTCTTCAAAGCACTCCAAAGCGCCAACATCCCTTCACCGGTTTGTATAACGACACTATTTTTCGTCTGCATAATTTTACGCAGCGATTTTTCAGTGGCCTTATACAGATCGATATACTCTTTTTCCAGGTCGGCAGAACCGAAATTCTCCTGCCCTGCCTCCAAAACTTCCCGGGATACAGAAACAGGTCCCGGCACCATAGGAATTCGATATATTTTCATCGTTTAAAGTATTTAGTAACTAAAGTAAAAACATACAAAAATATTCTTTTCACCTGAAATAACGCTAAAATAAAAAGAATGATTCAAAATTATCCATATTTCATGATTTTTTCTAATTTCGCATCATATGCAGTAACCCGAAAACGACATAGTAGAATTGAAAAAAGGAAACAAAGGTTTTCTGGCACAGTTTTTCGTTTTTAGTTGATAAATAGTATATATTTGTAGCTTGAAAAGTTATAGTCAAAAATGTTAAAAACGGAACAGGTAGTAAATAAAATTATTGAAGCGCTGGAAGATAATAAAGCGCACCGGATTGTAAAAATCGATTTAAGAAAAATAGAAAACTGTTTTTGTAGTTTTTTCGTAATATGTCATGGAACTTCCGGCACGCATATTGCAGGGTTAACCGATGCTGTTGAAGAAAAAGTGAGAGAAGATCTGGATGAAAGGCCTTTTCATATCGAAGGATTGAATGCAGCACAATGGGTAGTCGTCGATTATGGGGATATTGTCGTACACATTTTTGAAAAAGAATTGCGCGACTATTATCAATTGGAAGATTTCTGGGCAGATGCACAGATCACCGAAATAGCCGGAGAGCCGGAAATGCTCACTTATTCCGGTTATCATACGACAAACGGAACAAATTGAAAACAGTAAAGAATACAAATATTGCGAACATACCAAATGGCAGACAACAACGAAAACAAGAAAGACGGAGGATTCAATTTTCCTCCAGTAGGGGGAGGTAAAAATATCAAAGCTCCGAAATTCAACGGATATTGGATGTATATCATACTGGCAGTCATTATTATCGGATTTCAATTTTTCAATATGAATCCCGATCCGGTAAGGACAACCTGGCAAGAAGTCAAGACTAAAATGCTCGAAAAAGGTGATATCGAAAAGATTACGGTCATCACGAATAAAGGGCAGGCCCAGGTATATATGAAGCCCGATAAGATCGAGAATTACTCCCAATTGAAATCGCAGGGGTTCAAAAATTCCAGTCCCGGTCCTCAGTTTTACTTCTCACCGGGCCCGTTGGAAACTTTTTCCAAAGAATTTTCCGAGCTCCAGGAAAAGACTCCGGCAGCAGCGGATATCAAGATCGACTATGATCAGGAATACGACGGTTGGGGAAACCTCTTCTCTATCTTTTTCCCGATCGCCCTTTTGGTATTTATCTGGATTTTCTTCTTCCGCCGGATGAGTAAAGGGGGCGGAGGTCCCGGAGGAGTCTTCAATGTCGGCAAATCACAGGCCAAGTTGTTCGATAAGGACACCCACATCAAGATTACTTTTAAAGATGTAGCGGGATTAGCTGAAGCCAAACAAGAGGTGGAAGAGATCGTTTCTTTTCTGAAATCTCCGGATAAATATACCAAATTGGGGGGTAAAATTCCGAAAGGAGCTCTCTTAGTAGGTCCTCCGGGAACCGGAAAAACGCTGATGGCGAAAGCTATGGCCGGCGAAGCCAACGTACCTTTCTTCTCGATGTCGGGTTCCGACTTTGTGGAGATGTTCGTCGGTGTCGGAGCCTCCCGGGTGCGGGACTTATTTAAACAAGCCAAAGAAAAAGCGCCTTGTATTATCTTTATCGACGAAATAGACGCCATCGGCCGGGCCAGAGGTAAAAACCCCAACATGGGCTCGAACGATGAACGGGAAAATACACTGAACCAGTTACTGACCGAGATGGACGGTTTCGAGACCAATTCGGGGGTGATTATTCTGGCTGCAACCAACCGGGCGGACATTCTGGACAGCGCCTTGCTTCGTGCCGGACGTTTCGACCGCCAAATCTATGTCGACCTGCCGGAATTGAAAGACCGGGAAGAAATTTTCAAAGTGCACCTGAAACCGTTGAAACTGGCCGGAGATGTGGATATCCCTTTCCTGGCCAAGCAAACGCCGGGTTTCTCGGGAGCCGATATTGCCAATGTCGCTAACGAAGCAGCTTTGATTGCAGCCCGTAAAGACAAAAATGAAGTTGAAAAACAGGATTTTCTGGATGCAATCGACCGGATTGTCGGAGGTCTGGAAAACCGCAGTAAAGTAATAAAAGTAAGTGAAAAGAAAGCCATCGCTTATCACGAAGCCGGCCATGCTACCGTCTCCTGGTTGCTCGAACACGCCCATCCCCTGTTAAAAGTGACTATCGTACCCCGGGGTAAAGCTTTAGGAGCAGCCTGGTATCTTCCGCAGGAACGTCAGATCACGACAAAAGAACAACTGCTGGATCAAATGTGTTCTGTATTGGGAGGACGTGCTGCCGAAGAACTCACTTTCGGTCAAATCTCTACCGGAGCACAAAACGACCTGGAACGGGCTACCAAACAAGCCTATGCGATGGTTACCATTTTCGGTATGAGCGAAAAGATCGGTAATCTGAGTTATTACGATTCCAGTGGTCAAAGCGATTTCAGTTTCACCAAACCTTATTCGGAAAAGACCGCAGAACTGATCGACAGTGAAGTAAAAGAACTGGTTGAAAATGCTTACAACCGAGCCAAAGAATTACTTAAAACTCATCAGGACCAACATCGGCAGGTTGCAGAGTTATTGCTCGAACGGGAAGTTATTTTCAGTGACGATCTGGAACGCATCTTAGGGAAACGCCCCTGGAAAGACGATGAAGAGGAAGAAACGAAGGAAGAGAAAACAGTCGAAAATGAAATAAAATCGCTATGAACGATTGGGTAGTTATTTTCGAAACCGGCCAGCTCTACCGGGCAGAGCTGGTTAAAAGTTTGCTTAACGATAACAACGTAGAAGCAGTGATTCTGAATCAGAAAGACTCCTCTTTTAAAATAGGAGCGATCGAAGTCATGGTTAAGAAAGAAGATAAAGGGAAAGCAGCAGCAATCATAAAATCAGTCAATTGTGAATAATTTCGGTAAACGGGCAATCAGCGGATTCCTATTTGTGGTGATACTAACAGCATGTATTTATATACATCCATTTTGTTTTTTTGCACTTTTTTTTATTATAAACATTATCGGATTACTTGAATTCAGCCATATGGCAGAGGTGATTCATATCCGGGTCAACCGTACCATGTGTATCCTCAGCGGGAGCCTGCTTTTCATTTCAGGGTTCATTCATAACTATTTCGGTTATAAAGAAGGTTATCTGTTTTTCTTCAGTGCCACATTCTTTATGGGGATTTGGGAATTGTACCGGAAGAGTACCCATGCTTTTCAGAATATGGCTTTCGGGATTTATGCTCTGTTTTATTTCACCCTGCCCTTTACTTTGCTGATTTACCTCCCCTACTTGTGTACGGGCAGGTGGCAACCGGATATTATCTTCTTTCCTTTCTTATTGGTATGGTTCAATGACACTTTTGCTTATTTATTCGGTTCGAAATTCGGAAAGCATAAATTATTTCCCCGTATTTCGCCTAAAAAATCCTGGGAAGGAACCATCGGAGGCGGACTCACGACACTGGTCGGCGGATTGCTTATCGCTCCCCATATCGAAGGTTTGTCTTATATCGATACCACCGTTATCTCGGCCATTGTCATTGTATTCGGTAGTTTCGGTGATCTCGTAGAATCGATGTTCAAAAGATGCATCGAGATCAAAGATTCGGGACATATCATGCCAGGTCACGGTGGGGTATTGGACCGATTGGATTCGATTTTGTATGCTTTGCCTGTAATCTTCGTATATATCGCCTTTAAATTCGGTTGCTGACCTATAGTAAACCGAATTTATTCGTTCGGGATATTAGCTTTTAAATCGAAAATTGATACCTTTGCGAGCTGATACCGTATAAATATTTAAAGTTAAAAATATGACCATACATAAAGCTGGATATATCCTGTTATTGAAAATTTTAATCGTGCTGATTATCCTTAATCTGGCATCTTTTTATTTCATCAATAATACCTCTATTGTCTATACAATTCTGGGGATTACGGTGGTTATGTATCTTCTTGTCGTCAATTTTTTCCGTTTTCCGAACCGGGTGATCATACAAGACGATAACACGATCTTAGCCCCTGCCGATGGAAAAATCGTCGTGATTGAAGAAACCGAAGAACCGGAATATTTTAAAGACCGCCGTCTTCAAGTCTCTATTTTTATGAACATTTTCAATGTACATATCAACTGGTTTCCCGTAAACGGTGTGATCAAGTATTTCAAATACCACAAAGGCAATTTTGCAGCGGCTTATCTACCCAAATCCTCGACCGAGAACGAACGGACTACCATCGTTATCGAATGTAATAACGGTAAGACCGTCCTGATGCGTCAAATTGCAGGGGCTATGGCTAAACGTATTGTCTCTTATGCTCCTGTCGGAGGACAGGCCCGTCAGGATCAGCACGCCGGTTTTATCAAATTCGGTTCGCGGGTAGATCTTTTTCTTCCTCTGGGTACCCAAATAGAAGTGAAATTGGGACAAAAAACGACCGGTTCTCAGACGATAATCGGAACCTTTAAATAAATTTCAGATTTACGGACGACGATTCGGATGACTTTTCCCATCGGAAATCCCAGTTCTAAAGTCACAAATCAAATTAATCATGTCAACACAATCAGCAGTAAAAGTGGTAACCACCCATGTTTTATCGGAGATGAAACTCAAGGGTGAGAAAATCAGTATGCTTACTTCATATGACTATTCTATGGCCCGTATCGTCGATCAGGCAGGCATAGATGTTATCCTGGTCGGCGACTCGGCTTCCAATGTAATGGCAGGCCATGAGACAACCTTACCGATCACCCTCGACCAAATGATTTATCATGCCGCTTCGGTGGTCAGAGGAGTAAAACGGGCATTAGTTGTTGTAGACATGCCTTTCGGTAGTTATCAGGGAAATAGCAAAGAGGCTTTAAACTCAGCCATCCGTATCATGAAAGAAACGGCTGCCGACGCCATCAAACTCGAAGGAGGAGAAGAAATTCTCGAATCTATCCAACGTATCCTGTCGGCCGGAATTCCGGTTATGGGCCATCTTGGACTTACCCCCCAGAGCATCCATAAATTCGGGACCTATGCCATCCGCGCCAAAAAAGAAGAGGAAGCGGAAAAATTGGTTCACGATGCCCATCTCCTGGAAGAAGCAGGTTGTTTTGCCATCGTGCTGGAGAAGATTCCGGCAGCTTTGGCAGCCAGAGTCGCCCAAGAAGTCAGTATCCCCGTCATCGGCATCGGTGCCGGTGGCGGTGTAGACGGACAAGTCCTGGTCATCCACGATATGCTCGGTATCAATCAGGAATTCTCTCCCCGCTTCTTACGGCGCTATCATAACCTATATGCAGAAATCAGCGGTGCTGTCGGCAATTATATCGCCGACGTAAAAAGCGGTGATTTCCCGAATGAGAGAGAACAATACTAATAAAGTTATAGGCTATAAGCTAAAAGCTAAAATGTTTATCTATCTTTTATTTACTTTTAGCCTATAGCCTTTAGCTTATAGCTTATTGCATCTAGCTTATAGCCTATAGCCTTTAACTTATATCTTTTATTTATGTTAGAAGTTTTATACGAAGATAATCATATCATCGCCGTCAATAAGAAAATTTCGGATATTGTACAGGCAGATAAAACCGGAGATACCCCTTTGAGCGAAGAAGTAAAGGCGTATATCAAGAAGAAATACAACAAACCGGGAGAGGTTTATCTGGGTGTCCCCCACCGGGTGGATCGTCCTGTCAGCGGTGTAGTGATTTTTGCACGTACCAGTAAAGCCCTCACCCGGCTGAATAAAATGTTCCAGGAACACGAAAAGGAGATCAGCAAGATCTATTGGGCTATCGTAGGCAATTTGCCGGCCGAGGATCATGCCGTACTCACCCACTATCTGGTGCGCGACCCGGAAAAAAACAAATCGCACGCCTACAACCAGCCCAAAACCGGAGCCAAAGAAGCCACCCTGGAATATAAACTACTCGGAAGTTCACAACGTTATTACCTGCTCGAAGTGAAGCTTTACACGGGCCGGCATCACCAAATCCGGTGCCAATTGGCTAAGATCGGTTGTCCGATCAAAGGAGACCTGAAATATGGTTTTCCCCGTTCGAACGAAGGAGGAGGGATCAGTTTGCACGCCCGTTCGATCACTTTCAAACATCCGGTGAGCCGGGAAATGATCACCATCACGGCAAAACCTCCTTTGAACGATCCGCTTTGGAAAGTATTCTATGAAGGAATAGTTAACTAACGTCATCAACCTGATGAAGCGGGAATTGACCATATTACTGACAGAGGCTTTCATAAAAGATATCGAACGCTACGAATTGGATAAAATCGGTTTCATCCACGACACCTGAAGGGAAACCGATTTTATCCTTCAATGTATTCCCCACCCCACAACCACTTTCAAAGATGTTGAAAGTGACCGGAAATGGTACTCCGGAATTTTACTGTTATATTCACGTTAAAACATTCATATAGCCCATCTATTCGGCAGCCAGACAGTGAATGACAGAATAAATGGCTTCCGCCACCTGTTCGTCCGTAGCCATCGAACTGTCCAGCATCAAATGGTAATAGTACCGGTCGCCCCAATCGCAACCGGCATAGTGCAGGCAGTGTTCACGCCGCTCCTGGTCGGTACGTTTCAGTAAGGCTTCTGCACGGTTGTTCTCTATCCCATATTCAGAGATTATGCGTTTCAGACGGGCAGCCTCATCGGCATAAACAAAAACATGGAGACACCGGGGACGGCCTTTCAGAATGAAATTGGCAAGCCGTCCCACGATAACGCACGACTCCCTGCCGGCAATATCAAGTATTACCCGGCTCTGTGCGCGGAATACGGCAGTCTGCACAGGATCGTCATACAACAGTCGTCCGTTTACGGTCTGTTCATTCTCCTGCACGGTGCATTCGCCCAACCCGCTTTGCTGCGCAGTGAGCGTGATAAGCTCCCTGTCATAGAATTTCACCCCCAACCGCTGTGCCAGCAGTTCCCCGATATGATGCCCGCCACTACCGTATTCACGTGAAATGGTAACCACAAACGGCAGGGATTTTCCGGAGGACAGGGTGGTATCCTCTTTTTCTCCGAGACCTTGCATTCTCCGGCGGTTCTCCGGATTGAACGACGAGGCATGACAGCGTCCGAACACATAATAGTAGCCCCACGACAGCAGGCAGGGCACGATCATGCAGAGGAACATGGCATCATACCCCAGCCATTTCACCAACACGCCTGCCAGAAAGCCGCCCAGCGCAATACCGAAATCGAAGGCCACAAAAAATGTGGAACTCGCAGCTCCCCGCCGTTCGGGAGCTACGGCGTGCATCGCCATGGTCTGCAAGGAAGGCTGGATAGCCCCGAAACTATACCCCAACAGGACTGCCGACAACAGGTAGCAAGGCACGTTGTGCGCAAATATCAACAGCAATATGCCTGCCACGATAGCTGCGTTACCGGTATAAACCAGCCGCGCCTCCCCATACCGGTCAACGGCACGCCCCAGCAGAATACGTGTCCCGACCGTGGCCAGAGCGATGAAGATGAAATAGATCCCGCCTCCGGGCAAATGACAGGAGGCAGCATAAATCGCTACATAGACTTCTATCACGCCATACGCCATCATGAAGAAGAACTGCGTAACGGCAGCGGGCACTGACATCGGTTCGAACAGTTCACAGATGCGCAGCGGAGCGTCGGATACCGTGTAGTTGCGCGACCGTATGCCCATACCTGTCGGCGGAAGAATGGGTGGTTATCTCATCACAATTTGTGATGACATCAAAGAATAAACGTCCAAAATCCGCTTTACCACTGGCTTTTACCGAGCATGGCGTTGTTATGCTTTCAAGCGTATTACGTAGTGATATTGCCGTACAAACCAGCGTACTTATCACACGTGCATTTGTCGCTATGCGGCAGATGATAGCTAATTCCCCCGTTATCATGAGTGCTCAACACCAAAAGGAAATGAAAGAACTCAAAGAATATATCGAAGATGTTTTTGCCGACCAAAACGATATAAACGAAGATACCCGGATGCAAATTGAGTTGATTAACCAGGTATTGGCGGAATTACAGGTACATAAGAATTTGATGTATCTGTTATTAGTTGATTATCAGTATTATACGCTCTAAACGATAGAAAAGTGACAGTGTGGATTCTGTGTAGATACAAAAAAGTGAAGATTTAACGTATTTAACCTCCATTTACATCATTTCCAGTGTCTGAGTATAGTATTTCTATCATTTCGTTGGCTATTTTGTGGTCAGCGATTCGCATAACATTGTTTGTTTCCGAATTGTAACCAAAGAAGTTTATGTTCCCATACCAGACAATAGATTTGTCTATGATGGCGCATTGCAGAGTTTGTTCCTTGTTGCACACCACATCCATTCCTGTATTTTTAAGTTCTATCTCATTAGCTCCTTCCTCTTTGATATGTACAGCCACATTAACACCATTATGAATAATGCTTGCAAGTGTTGACATGATAACGGGCTTGTATTTGAACTTTACTTTTGGGACTGCGATGATGACAGAGTTCTGGGCTTTTGCCAAATCATTCCGAAATGTCGCTTCGTAATTGTTTCGTTCGTATATCAGCTCTTGGGGATTTTTGTCAAGTGTGGATGATGTCACATACTTTCCGTATCCTGCTCTTAAATACCCTTTCAGCCGTTTACGATACATAGAGTCACAAAGTGTGACATGAACATCCACATAATCATAAATACGCACTTCGTTCTTTCCTGCGTATTCCCTATGCAAACGCCCAGCATATTGCTCCACATTTCCTTTCCAAGCTATAGGCATAGTAAGGAACAGTGTATCAAGGCGAGGATAATCAAAGCCTTCTCCTACATACTTTCCTGTAGCAACAATCACAAGTGATTCTGATGTGGGCATTGATTGTAGATTTTGTAATGCAAGACGCTTTTCTTTAGCAGAATCAGCTCCAATGAGTTGAATGACATGGTCTGCAAATGGAATAAGCATTTGTGCCAACGCCTTGACATGAGCAGTACGAGTGGTTAATACCAATGGGGTACGACCTTCTTGAATGGCAATTCTTACATCTTCTACGATGAACTCATTCCTAACCTTATCTTCGGACAAGTCTTGTGTAACCTGAACGTAAGTCTTGTTATCTGACGAAATGTTTCGGAATGATGTAAACCTTGGAATCAATAAACGTTTAAATGTTTGATTTTCCATTTGGCTCTTGGCATCAGCTGTGAATCTTATCTTTCCGCATTGCATGAAAATAATAGGTTGATGCCCATCCTTTCTGACAGGAGTTGCTGTCAAACCATATACGTATGTAGCTGTTACTTGTCGAAGCACTTGCTCGAAGCTGACAGAGGATACATGATGACATTCATCTACTATCACCATACCGTAATCCTTGACAAAAGGCTTCGCTTCACCATCGCTCAAACAAGATTGTATCAAAGCTAGATCAATGATGCCATGCAACGTGTTCTTGCCTGCATATAAACAACCAATGACCGAAGAATTCTTTTTCCTTTCTCGTTTGGCTGCAGGCTCTTCGACGATCTCATCTATCTTGAGGAAAGTTTCCAACCGTTCTTTCCATTGTTCCAGCAATGCCTTGTTATGAACAATAATTAAGGTGTTCACCTTTCTCCTTGCAAGCATTCCGATGGCAAACACAGTCTTTCCAAACGCTGTTGTTGCTGATAATGTTCCTATATTATGTCCAGCAAATGCTTCCATTGCATTTTGCTGTTCTTCCCGAAGAGATCCTCTGAATGTAACATTGATATTATGCCCATGATTTGTTTTGTCTGAGATTACTACCTTTACTCCATGTTGGGTTAGAATACCACAAACAGCATCTTCACACCCACGAGGAAGGGCAAGATAATCATCTGTCATTTCCGAACATGAAATGATGCGAGGGATATTATAGGTAGAAAGGCGCATACCTTGCTTCTCATAAAACTCCGGATTACGAAAAGCTGCTATGCGCTTAAAAACATTCACACATTTGGCAGATAGACTTGCTAAAGGAACATAAAGCATATTCGCTCTTGTCAGAACGATTTGTTTTGGATAGTCTTCAGATTGCGCAGCATCCATATGAGGAGTCTCCCAAGGTTTCTCATCGCAGGTCTTTGACAGTTCTCCTAATGTTGGCACTGCATGCAGCTGTAATAACAAATCAAGTTCTACCTCTGATAGCTTATGGATTTGCGACAACATTTCCCATTGGTCGGCATACGCATTGAAGTCTTCATCAACGAACACGCTGTTTCCTTTGCATCGAGCCATACCTTGCAATGGCAAGGCTACAAGATTGCCTAGTCCTCCTTCAGGCAAGGTGTCTTGGTTTGGAAAGAAACGGTCGTATGACTTGAAAGACAGGTGAGCATCACAACTCATCGCCTCTGTAAGAATGGCATTTCCCAACTTGCGTGCCTTGAAAGCAGTTACTGGTGTTTCAAAGAAAATCCATACGTGAGCACCATTGCCAGAACGTGAGCGTTCGATATAGCAAGGTACATTCCAAGTTTTGCAAACATTTACAAAGGCAAGTACATCATTCTTGTAGCCATGCTCGCAACTCTTGTCATCAAAGTCTGTACAAAGGAAACTGCAAGTGTTGTCCTTTCGTATTGGATAAAGTCCTATAACATCACGTCCCCATACATCCTTTCCTGCAAGATGATTGAAAAAGTCGTTGTATGCCAAAGGAGCGAATTGCCTGTTGGGACAATCCGCACATTTGTACTTTCGCTTGTCGCAAAATTCACGATTCCATTCCCTCGTGCATACAGGTTGGTAGCCTGACTTTTGAGTCGTACTACTGTACCAACGCTTGGCAAAGACATCATCACGACCTTGAAAAACACTACGAAATAGCGCAACCTTTTCCTGTAGACTCAGCTTTGAATCTGTATGGAATATGGCATGTAGGCTTTCTTTCGTAGTGACATTAGGCTCGGTTACAATGTATGGTATTCCATGCACATCAAGAATTTTTCTTAACCTGGCATTTTCTTTCTCTAATTCTTGAAGCTTGGCAATAAGCTCATTTGCATTTAGTTGTTTGCCTGTATCCATAGCGGTTCTTGTTCCCAACCAACAGGGAATCCAAGAGCTGCCAGGTCTATCTCTGGAAACTTGCTGAACAAATTGTGCATTTTGTCAAGCATGTCATTGTTGGGAGAGATGATGTCAAGGAAATACTTGATGATGCACATGTTATAATAGATTCTTCGCTTGTCCGCAGGAATAGTAATCCAAGGACGAGTCATGCCTCTCATATCATTTGGAATAATCTTGTTGACTTTGTTCCAAACACGAGCGTGATGACAACAAGCGTTGCGAGTAAGCGTAAGCACAGAAAGCCAAGACTCAAACACTGGAGCATGAAGGCAGAAACGCTTGGCGATCTGCTTTTTGAGTCCTTTATCTTTCAAGTTCCTGTAGTACATATTCACGCTACCCATTGGGAGAAGTTCACCAAGAATCCATGCTGGTGGAAAAGGTTCTGTATATGTTCTTTTGAAGTGTTCTATAAAGTCTTCAGTAGAACGTTCATACTCCTTCGACAATATTGCCATACTATTGACGAAAATGGACTGATCACGAAAATGTGCTGAATTGGTAAGCCAATATATATCACCAGTCCGTTCAGCCGTCATATTCATTACGGCTTCTCTTACAGCAATTTCGATCTTCTCAATCTCGTTAAAAAGGAGTAAGCGCAACTTTTTGTCAAAGCGATAAAGCATCATCACTTTGTTAAATGTAGCACCTTCCTTATACAGATGAAGAATCTTTGGAGTCTTCAACAAAGGATGCATATACGCAGACAATCGATAATAGCCAATGCTCTCCAAATACAATTGAGCCTTTTGCCTATCATTGATTATCAATCCACGATTTTCCAATAAGGTTACAAGTTCTCGTGGAGTCTTGTAATCTTTTCCAAAATTTCTCTTTGTCATAGCTTATAAACAAAAAAGCCCAGCCTATTTAAGCATTGTAAAGAGGCTCGGCTGGAACTAACGCTGCAAAAATACAAATAATCGTTGAGAATACAAACTTTTTGGCAAGAAAAATTATGCCAAAGTGGAATTCTTTGACATATTTATATTTAATAATGTTAAATCGGGACTTAAAATCATACTTTACCAGTCAAACAAAGTGGTTTCCAAGATAAAAGTGTTATCTTTGTAACGTCTATACCCATACCGAAAGTCCCGATGGGCAGAGGTTGGGCAGACATATATACATATAAGGCGTAACTGTACGCTTTGGTTTTGACTTGTTAGAACTTCGCAAACTCTCAACTGTTCGTCAAAGACAAAGCAACGGGAACGCCTCATGAGGTGTATTATATACAGCCCTCATTGGCTTCGGACGGTTCTATTGTTCGTTGTCAAGAGTGCTTTCTATATATTTACACTGGCGTGGGGGCTTTCGGCGTTGCTCGTTTCGACTGGCAGGGCAATGCGAAGGCCTTTACACTGTGGAACGAGTGACAGGACTGGCTCCACGTTTTTATGTATATATACCAACCATTTATTAAACATGCCAATATGGTAGCCGTTGGCAAAAAAGAAGAATAGTTGGTATGAGTAGTATAAAAGTTCCAATCACAAGAACGGATAAGGAAGGATTTCAAGTTACAATAGACTTGAATTTATTGTCAGAGTATTTGTTAATGACTGGTGTTCAATAGTTTGCGCATAATACGATAGAAAAGGATTAACAAAATATATGGTCCAAGGGTTGTGAGTTCATGCGCTTCTTTTTTAGAAAACAAAGAATATCTTAAATATTTAAGCACATCGAACTGTTATAATTGTCATTCTTGTAATATCCAAACAACCTGCAGAGTAAAAACAATCTTGGCATTAGCCAAGAGGATGGAAGATTTGTATATAGAAAATCTTCCGAACCAACATCAATTACTTAATAGCCTTGTTTATGATAATCATGAAAAGATTTAATGTCCTATTTATGGTCTTATGCTATACTTTATGTTCTGTATCGGCATGGAGTCAGCATACAGTCAAAGGAGTTGTTAAAGATAAGGAAACGCACCCTGTTATCGGTGCAAGCGTAATAATACGCTCTTTGCAAGACACGCTGAATCATAAAGGATGTATCACCGGTGAAAATGGACAATTCACTATAGAGAAAATAAAGTCCGGCAAGTATCGCATTGAAATATCATTCATCGGTTATACGGACTATCGACAAGAATTTGAATTAGACCAATCTCTTGATTTAGGAGAAATAGTATTATCAGAAAATACCATGTTATTGGATGAAGTTGTAGTTACATCGAGCATGGTCAAGAGGTTTGCGGACAAGAAGGAATATAAACTTACCAACATAGAGAAAGGACAATACAGTAGTGCATTGTCTGCATTAGAACATCTGCCCAAAATACAAGTTATCGACCAAACTGTCAATTCTGTAGACGGGAAAGCAGTAAAAATTTTGATAAACGGCATACCTTCTACACCGACTGACCTTTCTGTAATTTCTCCCGAAAATATTTCTAAAATAGATTATTACACCCAGCCACCTATCCAATATTCCAATATGGGATTAGGTGCAGTAATCAATGTCGTGACTAAAGAAAAGCAAAATGGAGGTTCTGTCGGATTAAACACCCAAAATGCAGTAACTACCGGATTCGGAAACAATGTAGTGAATTTCAAATATAACTGGGGACACTCACAACTTGGGGTAACATACAATATCAACTACCGCAATTACAACAAACGCATATTGGATGAAAATATGACTTATGCCGTAGGAGGTAAAACATATCAAAAACAAAAGACAGGTAAGAACAGTCCATACGCGTACGAACAGCAATTGGCAGAAATCAGTTTCAACAACTCTAAACCGGACAACTATATTTTCAGTACAAAACTCTCTTTCAATTCTCTGAACCGCAGACGTTCTTCCAAGCAAGATATTTTTTCTACTATTGACGATGTGGTATTTGAAAAATTTGGAGAAAGTTCCGATAAAGACAAATACATCAGTCCAGTAATGGATATGTATTTCAGCAAAACATTTAATGCCAAGCATGAGCTAACGATGAACCTTGTCGGAACTTACTACAAATCCGATTATGACTACCGATATTCTGAATTGAGCGGTGGAGTAACTGATTTTGAAACGGCAACGAATATAAATCTCGATAAATATTCGTTTATTGGAGAAGCCGTATATAACTACAATATGAAGACGGCACAGTTATATGTCGGTTCTCGGTATATGTACAACAATAGTACGCAAAAGAATCTCCCTTCAAACAACCGTACACTGACGAATGAAATCTACTCATATCTCGGAATTGCAGGTATGCTTGGAAAGAAATTCAATTATAGTGTCAGTGCCGGTGTAAACGGAAATATATTTACCACAATAGAAAACAAGGAATATAAGTTTGTTTATTTCAGACCACAGGTGAAACTCGGTTACTTCATCGACGAAAGTTCTGATTTGACATTCAACTATGAAGTGAATACCGAAAATCCCGCAATTTCTTCATTGACATACAATCCTTATTTCAAAGATGCAAACTATCTGTATGTAGGAAATCCGAATCTGAAACCAAGTAACAATCACGACCTGTCTTTGTCGTATTTCAAAGGATTCAAGAAATTTGTCATTAGTGCAGAAGTCGCTTACTCCTATAACAAAGATGCCATCGCTCCGGTTTTTCAATCAGACGATACGAATATCATTGAGACATTCGGAAATTTGGATAATGCACAGAACATGAAAGCCAGTCTGTTTCTACAGTGGTATCCATTCTCGAACAATATTCTGCGACTAAGACTGTATTCCGAAGTATTCCACCAAATCAACGCTTTGGAAAACGAAAAATGGAATTATACAGGATACTCTTTTATTCCATCCGTAAATTTAGCTTACAAAAAATGGGGCGTTTCGGTATTCTATCAGACTGAAAAGAAATCTCTTGTAGGTCAGACAATGAAAACAATTCCAAGTATGGCAAGCGTAGAAGTGTCGTACAGTCCGGTTAAAAACCTCACTTTGACAGGAGGAATAAGATACCCGTTTTATGACTCGTGGAAACAGACAACATCTGTATCAGGGACATCACTTCTACAACGAGATGAAACAGAACGCATAATCAATAATGCCAATATGGTCTATATCAACCTTGTATATAATTTTGCATTCGGTAAGAACAAGTCAAATGTGAAATTTAAGATACAAAACAAAGACAAAGATTCCGGTATTTTGAGTAGATAATAATTAATTTGTGAGTTGTCAATGAAGTTCCCATCATTTATTCAATATAATACAAAAGATTGCGGTCCGAGTTGTCTAAAAATCATATCAAAATACTATGGCCAAGAGTATTCTCTTGCATATCTAAGAGAATTGTGTCAAGTATCTAGAGACGGGACTTCAATTTCATCTATGCGCGATGCCGCTGAGAAATTGGGTTATGATGTCTCTGTGACAAAGATGTCGTGGAAAACATTGAATAATGATAACATAAAATTACCTTGTATTATTCATTTACGGCAAAACCATTTCGTAGTACTATATAGTATTGGAGTAGATAAAAAGAAACTTTTCATATCCGACCCTGCAATTGGGCTATTGACATATGATGAAGGTACATTTTGTAATTTATGGTTAGACGATAGCAATTGTGGTTTGGTTGTATCATTAAAACCAACACCACGATTTTGGAGTATTACTCTCAAAACTAATAGCAACGCTAAACAGACCCAAATAAAAGAAATTGTTAATCTCATTAAACCATACAAGATTCAATTCATAGGAATATTCATAACAGTTTTTACTGTTCTTGGGCTTAATACTCTAATGCCATACCTAGCACAATCCGTTGTGGACAAAGGTATAGAGTCCAAAGATATTTCGCTTATTGTGCTGATTTTATTAGCACAAGTTATGATTGTTGTAGGTCAGACCAGTGCAAATATCATTCGTAATATTATAACTTTAAAAGCATCAACTAACATAACAATTAATATAATCTCTAGCTTTTTACACAAGTTACTGAAATTACCTATAAGTTTTTTTGAAACAACTCTAATTGGAGATATTATTCAACGTGTTAGAGATTGTGACCGATTACAAGTATTTTTCACAACTACACTTGTGTCAATAGTAGTTTCATCATTATCAGTTGCTATTTACGCTGTTGTGTTAGGAAAATATAACTTATGTGTTTTCATTGTATTCCTTTTGGGCAGTATTATTTATTGTTTATGGATACTCTTTTTTTTGCGCTATCGGAAAAAACTAGACTATTTAAAATTTCAAGAATCTTCAGTCAGTCAAAGTAATATAGTCGAAATATTTGAAGCAATACACGAAATAAAATTACATCAACTAGAAGATAAAAAAATATCAGAATGGAAGCAAACTCAAAAGAAATTATATAATGCAAGCATCGTACATGTTATAATTTCCTTTGAAAAATAATATCGAAAATCATGAAAGATAATGAATTATTGTATCGGTTGGGTCAGAGATTAAAAGAGTTACGTAAAGCAAAAAAGTGGTCTTTACGTGACCTTGAGGCTTTAACGGATATTGATAACAGCGAGCTTTCAAAATATGAATTCGGTTTTATAAGCCCTCAGCTTCTATCTTTATATAAACTTAGTCAAGCTTTTGGAATAACCCTAAGCAAACTTCTTGATATAGAAAAGCACGGTCAACTCCTTTTCCACTGCACGATTATAGATGGCACGCAGGTTACGCATATTAAAAGAGGAAATATTCGGGCAAACATTGATACCTTTCAGGAAGGTTTCGTATTCCACCATCAGGTTGGAGTCCACCTCCCTGAACAGCAGGTCACACTCGCCACGGAAACGTAAAAAGCTGTTCAGTGTAGTCATATAGGTCTCGGCTGTACACTTTTTGCCTATCTTTTTCAATTCCTGGATGAGCTACCATGTAAAAGAGACAAACCCACCGCAATCAGCCGGAGAGGAGAACAGTTCCACCACTTTGTCGGCGGTATATGCCATGTCGGAACGTTCAAGCCGCACGATGACCTCCTTGAAACGGGAAAGATCGTTCGCCAAAGCGGTCTTCATAGAGAGCAGATATCCCTCCTGCCCTTTTTCGATACCGGAGGACAGGATGACTCTGGAACAATCGGCATCCCATTCCGATGGGTACAGCTTATAGCCGAAATGAACTTGTTTTACCAGACGGTTGTGAATTACTTGATAGTAGAGTGTACCCGCCTTCGTCTCAATGGAAGATACACGGAATTTGATTTTTACTGTTGCCATACAATTTAATTGTTTATTTGATAATATTCCCTCAATTAAAGAGAATGGCAAACAGTGTATAAGATGGCACTTGAAAGATAATATTGTTGCAATTATAAGGTTTCTTGTTCAGAATGTTGCGAAGGAAGTTGTTTTTTAATACTTTCTCGCTTTAATCTAAATTTTTCCGTGTAATGGAATGCAGTTGGCACATTTTATAGACTCTACACGCAAAGTGCTCTGTGATGAAACGATAAAACGTACCGTAAACCGTTCTCGGACCTGCCGGACAAATTGGGCAAGACTAACGGGTTTCTTTTCGAATATCATGCAGCCTCGTTGTTTTCCTCTATCGTCTGTTAAACCGGCACTTCCGATTCTCTGACCGGGAACAGACTACCAGCATACTGTTGGACGGATTGCAAGAATAGGTATGGTAGATTCGCTTCTTGAATTTGTGTCAAAAATATGAAAGTCATACCATTAAAAATGAAAACGGGTCCAATATAACTCTACGACCTCATTTTGCCGCCTTGGCCAATTCACAATTGTCACGGATATCACTGATTATTTCACTTATGTTCCTATCTCCGTCCATATTCGTCTACTCCTGAGTTTATTATAAATTATACGAAGATACGGAAATATTCCATTTTTACAACAGCAGTGATGTCCCCCCGTCAGCCCCGATATCATCTATATCCGCATCCTCATAAAAAGATATGATTGAATATATCCTGACATTTTTAGAAAATTGCTTTAAATTTGTCGCATTTATGCGAACGAATGATAAGGCATAAAGTTTGCTGATACAGATATCAATATAAATCCGTTTATTGAACGGGAAAAATAATTTATAAAAAAAATGTCACACATTGAAAATAAGCAAATAATATAAATTCGCCCCCCAAAATAATGAACACGAAAAAACGATATCCATAAACGAACGTTTAATAATATAGAATTACACACGGCAGTACATCGATCATGATAGAAAAAGGTAGTCATACGACCGAGTCAGATCAATCCCTATTGGACGCATTGATCAAAGGAGAGGAAACCGCTTTCGAGAAAATATATAAAAGCTATTTCGCTCTTCTTCAAAACTATTCTGCCTCTATCGTCGGTGATTCGGAAGCGGCTTTGGAGATTATTCAAAATATTTTCGTTGCCTTATGGGAAAACCGGAAAAATCTCGACCGGGAAAAATCTCTGCGCAATTACCTGCTTCGCAGCACGCACAACAATTCCCTGCGTTACCTCAAAACCCGGTTTCTCCACCTACAACATCAAGAAAACCTTAAAAGAAAAAAAAGCGAAGAGGAACAAGAAAACGTGATCCGGGCGGAAGAAGGACCCGAACCCGAACAACAATTATCCGCTTTACTGAATGAATTACCGGAAAGAAGCCGCCAGGTAATGATCATGAGTCACATTGAGAACAGGAAAAGTGCCGATATTGCCCGAAAATTAGGCATTTCCGTCCGGACAGTAGAAACCATCCTCTACCAGGCAATGAAAAAACTTCGGGGAAAAATAAAAAAATAGTATTTTCGAATACGTAGTTTCGGGCAGTCAGGTATTATATTAATGTCGATCAGGTTATAGCGTGCATGAAAACAGATACAGAGAAATATTTGAACCGCCCCATCGGGGAAAATGAAGATGAGTTGCTGGATGAGATCTGGAACTCTCTCCGGGCAAAGGAGTGCGGGGAACATATACTGGACAGAAATTACCAGGACGTAAAAAGCAGGATCCGCCGGAGAAGAAATACCCGCCGGATGTATTGGATTTCCAGCGGTGTTGCCGCGGCTTGTGTGTTCGTGTCCCTGTTTCTGGTGTTCCGTCCCACTGCCCTGCAAGAGGTTACGGTATACACCCAACTCGGTCACATGGGCATATCCGTTTGCAACGAACAGGTGCAACTACTCGTCGGGGATTCCGCCGTTTCGAACCTGGGAGGCGACGCCAAGATAAATATAGACAAACATTCGAATGTCGCACTGCAATCCGCCGACGGGAAAAAGATTATGCTGCAAAAGGCAAAAATATTGAAAATATATGTTCCTTCGGGTAAGCATTTCAACCTTGAATTAGCCGACGGGACACGTATCGTACTAAACGCCGACACCTGGTTCGAATACCCATCGACGTTCGACTCCCAACCGGAACGCAGGGTAAAAATCAAGGGAGAGGGATTCTTTGAAGTGAAAAGCGATACAACGAAACCTTTCTACGTGGAGATTCCCAACAGCGAATCTATCCGGGTACTCGGCACCTGTTTCAACGTATCGGCTTATGAAGACAACACGGAAAACGTGACTACGCTACTCTCCGGTAAAATAGCTTATCACGTTCCGGAGAACAACCGAACGGTGACTTTATCGCCGAACGAGCAAATCCGCGTGGACAAAGAAACGAATAAAATGGAAAAATACGAGGTAGATGCCGCAGAATATTCCATGTGGAAAGAGGGCGTGATCTATTTCAACAACGAGAAATTAAGTGTATTGGCTAAAAAATTGTCCAGAATGTATGGTATCGATATTCAGGTATCGGAAGAACACCGCGATTCCCGTTTTTCGGGAATGATCCGGCACGAACGGGGAATTGATTACATCACCAAGCTGTTAACAACGACAAGTAACATCGAATGTATTATTGAAAACGGGGTTATTTATCTGAAGTAAAATCCCCTCCATATCAATTACAAAACTTCATTGGAAAATGAAGTTCGGGGCTTTGTATGCTCAAATATAAAGAATAGTAATAAAATAAATATTCATTAATACAAGATCAATATGAAAGAAGACAGATCATTCAGCCGGAACCGGACGGTTCTCCGGGACAAACTCCGGAAGAAAATCGTCCTGCCACTGTTCTTGCTACAAATGCTTTGTAGTTTTACGCAGGTAAGTTATGCCCAGGAGGTACAACTAAATTTAAAGCTGGAAAATTCCACTTTACTGGACGCTTTGAAAAAGATAGGAACAGCCACCGGAACGGAATTTTTTTATAATGCCGGGCAAATCGGTACTTCTGACAAACGAATCACGAGGGAGTTCAGAAATACGCCATTGAGATCAGCACTGGAATACGTTTTGAACGGAACTCCTTTCACATTTAAAATCGAGGATAAAACGATTATTATCACCCAACGTCCGGCAGAACCACAAAAAACTGAAATGAAAATCATCGAATTGAAAGGGATTGTGGTGGATAGTCATACGAAAGAACCGTTACCGGGAGTAACTGTTATGATCGAAGGAACAACGCAGGGAACTGCCACCGACGTTAACGGACAATTCACATTCCCCCTCGGTCCGGCAGAGTATAACATTATCTTTTCGTACATCGGTTACGAGCGTCTGGTAAAAAAGTTCAACGGAAATAATGTCTCCGATTTTCAGAAAATTACACTTGTTCCTGTTATCGAAGAGATGGATGAAGTAGTCGTCACGGGTATCTTCACCCGTAAAAAGGAAAGTTTCACGGGATCATCGACTACATTCAAAGCAGAGGAATTGAAAGCCGTGGGAGCGTCGAATCTGGTTCAAAGTCTGCGCACACTCGACCCTTCATTCAAAATCGTGGAAAACAACCAATTCGGTTCCGACCCGAACCGCATGCCCGATATCGAAATCCGGGGCAAGAGCAGTGTTATGGGATTGAAAGAAGAGTATGGGACCGACCCCAATCAACCTTTGTTTATCCTTGACGGTTTCGAAACGACATTAGAAACCATCATGGACCTGAACATGAACCGGGTGGCATCGGTCACCTTGTTAAAAGACGCAGCCTCAACCGCCATTTATGGTTCGAAAGCAGCTAACGGCGTGGTGGTTATCGAAACAAAGGCCCCGGAGGGGGGACGCCTGCAATTCTCCTATAAGGGAGATTTCAGCGTGACGATGGCAGACCTTTCGGATTACAACTTAATGAATGCCCGTGAAAAATTGCAATTCGAGACACTCGCCGGTGTATACACGGACAAATCCAACAGTGCCATCAACCAGGTACGCCTGGATAGTTTACGGAATGCCCGTTTAAAAGGAATCGAAGAAGGGATCGACACCTATTGGTTAAGCGTACCGCTACGCACCGGGTTCACGCATAAGCACAATCTATATGCCGAAGGGGGTGAAGAAAACATCCGTTACGGTATAGGGCTCAGTTACGGTAACGTGCAGGGAGTAATGAAAGGTTCCGACCGCCAGACCATCAGCGGAAATATAGATCTGATCTATCGTTCCGGCAAGTTCCAGTTCAGTAATAAATTGACTGTAGACTATATGGAAACGAACGATCCGTCCGTAAGCTTCTCCGAATATGCACAAGCCAACCCTTATTACAAAAAATATAACGAAGACGGGGGTATCGACAAATACCTATACTATTACTCGGGAGATGGTTACGAGGAAAAAGTGGCCAATCCCCTGTGGAACGCCAGTCTGAATAATTATGACAAAAGCGACGAAACCGGATTTACCAACAATTTCATCATCGAATGGTTCGCCACCGACGATTTACGTGCAAGAGGGAAATTCGGCATAACGAAAACCAGCAGTTCGGCAGAAGAACGCCTCTCACCCGAACACAGTGACTTTGACGATGAAGAGGAAATGAAAAAAGGAAGCTATACGCACACCGCCAGTAAATCCACCAGCTACGAGGGAGATATTGCTGTTACTTACGGACGTCTGTTCGGAGGGAAACACATGATAAACGCTGTGGGCGGTTTCAATTTCAGCCTGTCGAAAGAAACAAGCAACGGTTATAAAGCGATCGGCTTCACGGAAGATGCTTTCGGGAGTCCTTCCTTTGCCAATGGTTATCCCGAAAACGGGAAATCGTCCTACTCGGAAAGCGAAACACGTGCCGCCAGTTTTTATCTAAACGGCGGATACGCTTACGACAACCGTTATTTACTCGATTTCAACTACCGTAGTGACGGTGCATCCATGTTCGGCACGAACAACCGTTTCCGCAATACCTGGTCGGTAGGTATCGGCTGGAACCTACACAACGAAGCATTTTTTCATGCGAAAGATTGGTTTCAGCTATTGAAACTACGCGCTTCGGTCGGAAATCCGGGGAACCAGAACTTTTCGGCATACCAGGCATTCACGACCTACACGTTCAACACGGATATGACAAACATTTTCGGTTCGGGACTGGTGATCAACGCGCTGGGCAACAAAGACCTGGCATGGCAAGAAACGATTAATTGGAATGCCGGAGCAGATATCACAACCTGGAACAACCGCCTGAACATCACGTTCGACTGGTATAAGAAAATTACCGACCCGTTATTGGCCCTGATTACCACACCAGGTTCCATGGGGGTGAAAAGCGTGGCTATGAATGCCGGACAGCAAAAGACAACCGGAATAGAAGTGACTCTGAAAGTCTCCCCCATTTACAGACCGCAAGAAAGAATTAACTGGAATATCAGCCTTAACGGGACACACGCCAAAGCACGGTACGCCAAAATCGGCAACGCTTTCAGCTCCCTGAACGAAGAGCAGAAAGCCTCATTGGCCGGGACAACGCGTTATTATGACGGCGGAAGCCCCACAGCCATCTGGGCGGTACGTTCTGCCGGTATCGATCCAGCCACGGGAAAAGAACTTTTTATCAAAAAAGACGGTTCCTATTCCTTCACTTATGACACAGACGACGAGGTCGTTCTGGGAGATACGGAACCCAAACTGGAAGGAGTGATCGGTACCACACTATACTATAAGGGATTATCCGTAGGATGTTACTTTCGCTACACCCTGGGAGCCCAAATATTCAATGAATCGGTTTTCGAAAAAGTAGAAAACATCAGCAGTGACGAAGTTTACAACAACCAGGACAAAAGAGCCTTGTACAACCGTTGGTCGGCGACTAACCGTGAAGCCCAATACAAAGGCATCTCATTGACCCAGACAACCGACAAGTCATCGCGCTTCGTGATGGATGAAAACACCATAAGCGGGGAGTCATTCAATATCGGTTATGAATTCACCCAACCTTTCGTGAAAAGAATGGGACTATCCGTTTTGAACATTCAGGCCATCATGAACGACCTGTTCCGTTGTTCATCCGTGAAAAGCGAACGAGGGATCGATTACCCTTTTGCCCGCACGGTTTCTTTCTCATTATCGGCAACTTTTTAAAGCAAATGTTATGAACATGAATATACAACGACTGATCGGACTGTACTGCCTGGCATTTTTACTGGCAGGATGCAGCAATTGGCTGGATGTCCAACCCTACGACCAGATCTCAGAGGATGAACTGGTGAAATCGGAAGAGGGATTCCAGAAAGCACTAAACGGCATTTATATCGGACTGAATGACGAGGCCCTGTACGGAAAATCCCTGACAGTAGAAATGATCGAAATCATGGGAGGCGCCTACGAAATCGGCAACGAAAGCCTGGTATGGGGGAATTACACGGACTTAAAAGATTATAATTACAACACCGAATACTGGCGTAGCTGTATGAGTTCCACCTGGGACAAGGCATACGCTCTGATTCTAAACTGCAATAAATTACTGGAAAATATGAAATCCCGCGAAGAATTATTCACGGGAAACAACTATAACATAATCCAAGGCGAAGCCCTGGCACTGAGAGCGATGCTGCATTTCGATATGCTACGCCTGTTCGGTCCCGTATATTCGAGAAACCCGGAGGCAACCAGTATCCCCTACTACACGTCGGAGGTATTGTCCCCCGAACCTTTGCTGCCCGCATCGGAAGTGATGACAAAAATCATACAAGATTTGCAGGAAGCACGCATCCTCCTAAACGAAGATCCCGTGAAAACGGAAGGAGGATTGTCAAGCGGGAATGCAGGCGAAAGTTCGAATTTCTTATGTTACCGGGCACTACGGTTAAACTACTATGCCGTAACAGGCCTGCTGGCCCGTGTATGCCTGTACGCCGGACAACGGGAAAATGCATTCAATTATTCCACTGAAGTGATAAAAGCTTCCAATAACGGCATATTTCCTTTCGTAGACAGAAGCCTGGTGAACGGAACTGCCCAGGATCCGGACCGTATTTTCTCGCCAGAAGTTCTGTTCGCCCTCTCTGACAGCCAACGAGGAGAATTGTTCGAAGAATATTTCGACCCATCGTTAGCCCCCAACATGGTATTCCGCATGGAAACCGATTTACTGGAACAAACTATTTACGGTGGAACCGGAACCGGCGGAAATCTGGACGACTACCGTTGCCGTTCCAATTGGATTTCCTCGGGAAGCGCACGCTATTTCTACAAATATTCGGACATGACGGAATCGGGACGGATAGAAAATACCATGATCCCCTTGCTACGGCTGGGCGAAATGTACCTGATCGCCGCAGAAAGCCAATCCAACAGCCTGGCTAACGGAGTATCATACATAAACACGTTGCGTAAAAACCGGGGAGTAAGCAATTTACAGACCCTGACCACCACCCTTCTGCAATATGAATACATCCGCGAAGTTTATGGCGAAGGACAATTATTCTTCATGTACAAACGGATGTACTCATCGATTATCCGGTCGAATTCGGCAACGAACAACCCGGCTCCGTCAAATGCAGTATTCGTGGTGCCTTTGCCCGACACTGAAACAGAAAACAGATAACCAAGTAATCACAACAGCAATGAAGAAAAACATAATCAGGAAAGTATACTGGGGAATGACGGTATTGTTCGGACTGGCAGGATGTAACGAAGAGAAACCGGCTACTTTCGACCAAATCAACGGAATATATTTCAACAACCGTTTGTTAAACAATACGATCGTTGACAGTACCAACGTGACATTCGTTTATACCAGTGCCGACACGATGACTGTCACGGTAAAAGTCCAGGCATTGGGACGCCCCGTGGCATACGCCCGCCCGATAGACATCAGTGTAGCAGGAGGCAATGCCATAGAAGGAACCGACTATGAACTGGTCTCTGTCGCAGAAATGCCGGCAGAGGCAGTAAACCTCGATTATAACGTGCAACTGAACCGTACGGCGGTACTGAAACAAGAAAACCGGGAGATTGTGCTGGAACTGAAAGCCAACGAGCACTTTATCCTGCCTTTCGAGTATCAGGTGCAAAGTGGAAATGACACGACAACCGTGATTCGTTACCGCATCATCTTCTCCGACCGTTTCACGGTTGCCCCGGAAAGTTGGGATGAAGACTTCGGGGGAGAATTCTCCCAGCAAAAGTTCGAATTAATATGCCGGGTACTGGAAATAGACCCCGCCGAATTTAATACGGCAGGCGGTATTTCACTGGCAAGATGGCAGTTTATCTATATAGAAATGTGCGACTACGTGGCCACCCAAACAGAAAAGAAAGCAGCGGGAGAAGAATACGACGAAGAGGCTTTCGACCCGACAACCGGAGAACCATTGTTTAAATATTAATATATGCAACCATGCGAAAAGGATTATTATACACGGCCTGCTGGATTTTCTTACTGATATCCTGTGCCGAAGATTTGGGGAATTACGATTACCGGGAACTCTCCTCCCCGGTGGTGACCGGCATTGATGAGAAAATACCCGTACGAAAATTCGAACGTTTACAGTTGACACCGCAAATTGAAGGTGAACAATTCACGGAAGAAGATTACCAGTTCGAGTGGAAAGTGATTCCGCAGGCAGACGCCGTTACAGCTACCGTGATCGGAAATGAACGCATTTTGGATTATGAAGTGGTATTGGCGGAAGGGACATACACGCTATATTTCACGATAACCAACCGTACAAGCGGTTTGTTCTGGCAACAGACTTACGAACTGGAAGTCACCCAAACCACTTCCGAGGGCTGGATGGTGTTGTGCTCCGACAACGGTCGGACACGACTGGACATGATATCCATGGTCACGGGAGAAACTTACAGGGACTTATTATCCAGCCAGGATATGCCGGAATTAAACGGCCCACGGCGTATCCAGCAACTGGAAGACCTCGCCGAAACCGGATCGCCTTTCTACTTGCTGACGGATGACGGAGCAACCCGCTTGAGCAGTGACGGTTTTGCCTGGACGGAAGAATACAATATACGTTACGAGATGGGGAACGGACAAGCAGTAAGCCCACATGAAATAATACCCACGGTCAATGCCAAAATGATGGTTGCCGGGACGGATTTCCACTATGCGAGCAATATGGGTGAGATTCTCGGACTTTTCAGTTCTCCCATAAACAAAGATTTCCGGGTAGCCCCCATGGCAGGCAGCAATGTTGCAGGCAACATGATCCTCGCTCCCCTGGTGATGATATACGATATCGACAACAAACGCTTCATGGGATACGGACAAACTTTAGCTTCCTCAGACCTGAACAATCAGGAACCTTTGCGGGAGATGAATGAAATGGCAGAACTGATGGAAGACATGCAAGCGACGACGGGAGGAGTTACGGGTTCGGCATTTGATGAATTTCCCACCGGACTAGACTACGTGTACATGGAGAACACCCGATATGACCCGGGTAGCGGGCAAATGGCAGTAACCTATACAGTACTGGCAGACGGCGACAAACGCTACCTTTACGGCATCCAGCTAGGCGACATAGTCCCTCAATCGTGGAGTAGTTGTCCTAACGCGCTTGGGAAGGCTTATTATGGCGACTTGTCGGAATGTACCGATATAACAAAGGTGACAGACCTCTTCGCTTTCAGTTCACTGAAAAACTGTATGTACTATGCCGTGGGCGGTACCCTCTACCAGGTAGACCTTTCCACGAAACCGTTGCAGGCAAAAGTGCAGTTTACATTACCGGGAGGAGAGGAAATCACCCGCCTGAAATTCAATCTATTCCGCAAAAATACCAGTGACTCCCGTTCGTACAATCTGATCATCGGAAGCCTACGGGGTGAGGAAGGTATCCTCCGGATATATAACGACACGGAAATGAGCGGAGATTTTTCAGGAGTGGAACCGGAAGTCTACGACGGTTTTGCCCGTATTGTCGACGTAACCTATAGAGAATGGTAAGTTTTAAGTGTTCAATTTATCTATATTATTAATTTCTAAAATCTAAATGTTATGAAAAAAATTCGGATAATGATGCTTATGATATGCAGCATTTGCGCATTCACGGCTTGTTCGGATGATGATGATCCGACACCACAAAACCCTGTATCAAACGTGAGAATACCCGCTACAGCTGAAATCGGTACGGAAATTATCGTATCCGGTACCGGATTCGCTTCAACAGCACAGTTCACCTTCAAAGGCACAGCCTCATCTGCCGATGTAAGTCAACTAACCATTGTTTCCACCGGTGTGACAATGACCGTGCCGATGAGCTTAACACCAGGACAATATACGTTGGTACTAAAACAAGACGGCGAATGGGAATTGGGAAGCATTGAATTAACAGCGGCTTCACTCCCAATCATCGGATTAGAAATACCCGAAGCAGGATTTACCGGCCAAATAATAAATATTGGCGGTAACGGATACAACGAAACGTCAAAAGTATACGCAGAAACCGGGAATGGCACCCGAACTGAATTGACTGTAACAGACTACCAGAGCGGATTGATTTGTACTTTACCCACAGACCTCAGTGCCGGAACTTACCGTCTTATCCTTGCCCAGGATGGAGGGGAATGGACATTAACCGAAGAGTTCGAAATTGTAAAATACAAACGATTGGTCAAGATCGGCTGGGTAAATGATTTCAGTCAAATAATGGCAGATTATATCACAGAATCTACATTCGAAATTTCCTATGCAGCCAACGGTCCACAAAGTTTCAAGTACGCTAATGTCCTTTACGAACATGAGATGAACTATGATGTACAAACAAACAATGACCAAATTATTTTATCTATCAGTAATCCGGATCCTGACTGGAAATTAGAAGGATATGTAAGACAGGTTACTCTGAGTGTAACCGATGATTTAGCACAATCAAATGCTACAATTTTCTATAATCTTTGGAATACAAAGGACGTAAACATGAGTGCTGACTGGACATATGCAGACCGGTATATGAAATCCTATGAAGGCAAAGGAGGTCTTAACAATTTAGAATATACTTTTGATGCCGGCAATTTAGTCGATGTCAGCGGAACATCATTCGAATACGACCAAACACAAAAATACACTCGTCCAGGAATGGACATTGCAGCCCTTTTCTTACAACTTTCAAACATAAACTATACTCAAGATTGGGGATGGATGTACGCTGCATTCACAGGGTTGATCGGAGAAAAATCGGCAGGAATTCCCGTAAAAATGTCGGTAGTAGATCCGGAGACGGAAGAAACAACGACCCACGAGTTAAACTACACGTATGATGAAGATAATTACGTTACAAGCGTATCTTATGAATCTTCATATTACGGAATGGGTATGGTTACTTTCCGGATCGATTTCACATACGAAGAGGTACAATAATACCACATAGAGGGTGTGTCAAAATGCGTGTTTCGATAAATTATATAGTTGCAATTTATTGATAATCAATATTGAGAAGCCACTAAAAATACGAAAATTTGCATTTTGACACACCCTCTTTAAAAACAGCAAATCGATTTTAAAGATGAAATACATTCTATTTATCGCACTCATTCTATCCGTCGTCAGTTGTACGGAACACGACGGATATACCCTCACCGGACATGTCCCCGAAGCATGGGAAGGGAAACCCGTTTTTCTGGCACTGGATGATACCAATCAACCTCATTTCATCGACAGTACGAAAATATCGGGGGGTAAATTCAGGTTTCTGGGTAAATTCGATGTGCCGCGTTATTGCACGGTCAGCATCTACCTTGATCCCAATGACCGGCTGACCCGCAGTAAAATTGTAAACTTCTCGTTATTTATCGACAATGCAGCGATAGAAGCCACTTGCGACTATTCCAGCAAATATCCCGTGTTTCAGATCTCCGGAAGCGGGACTCAAACTGAATATCAAAACTACCTGAACGAGATACAACCCATGGAGGACGACCGGAGCAAAACGTTCCGCGCTTACGGGGAAGCTTATTACAATTCGAAAGATTTAGCCAAAGCGATTGATCTGGCCAAACTCGTCACCCAAAAAAGACTAGCCCTCAGAGAGACTCAAATCAACTACCTTAAAGCACATCCCGAATCTGCCATCAGCGTTAAAATCGCACAAGAACTCTCCGACAAGAATTCCGACCTTTCTTTGAAAGAAATCGAAGGATTATTCACCTGCCTATCCCCCGAAATGCAAAATTCGGAAATGGGCCAGGCTCTTCGGGCAACGATCCAGGGCAAACAGGTATTTATCGGAGGATCTTTCATCGACATGGAACTCACGGCAGCGGACGGAAGTAAAAAGAAAATATCGGATTTTGTGAAACCCGGGACCACTACATTAATTGAATTCTGGGCATCATGGTGTAGTCCCTGCCGCGGGGAGATACCTCACATGCGTAACACGTACAATACCTACCATCCCAAAGGGTTAAATATCGTGAGTATCTCCATTGACAGTGATCCGAAGAATTGGCATCAGGCTTTGGAAGAGGAAAAGATGCCTTGGGAACAGCTTATCGATAATACCAAAGCGGCTTTCCGGGCTTATAACCTGAGCGGAGTTCCTTCCTCTATCCTTGTAAACGACAAGGGAAAAATCATTAATGTAAACGCAAGAGGCGGATGGCTGGATGCTGCCATGCAGGAAATTTATGATTAATCATATACACTTTAAAATGAGAAACTTTATATTTATTATTTTACTCTCGGTCGTTTGCTCTTGTTCACAGCAAAACAACGACGATATCGTCGTAGACTTCAACGTGCAAAACATGACCTATTCCAAAATTGCCATTGTTGTCAGCCCGGAAATGATCAAGGAAACGGATCTGGATAAACACGGAAAAGCCAGCTGTACATTACAGGGGAATATGATATACGCCCGTCTGTTTTATGGCGAGGAAGCCAAAAATGTTTTTTTCCAGAAAGGCGATCGTGTCACAATTTCTTTTGATGCCAACAATTTTAAGGACAGCATGAAATTCGAAGGAAAAAACACTCCGGTAATAGAATACCTCAATTCTATCACTTACAACCCGATAATCCCCCCCGAATACGAGCGCTCACTAAAGGAGATTGTCAGTCTTGTCAACGAGAAGACAGACGAGGCAGCCAATTTATTGAAAGCCCGGAAACTGGAAGCGGTAAATCCCGAATTTGCAAAACTGGAGGAGGGACGAATCAAGTATTCATATCTGATCAGTTTGGTTATGTATCCCATGGGACATATCATGTTCGACACAACTTATCGCCCGAATGAGGAATATTATTCAACATTGGAAAAATACGTACAGGAAGACGAAAGTCTGATTGACCTTGACATTTACAGGGAATTTATTATAGAGGCTGCTCTTGTGCTTGGAAGCAAGGATAAAGAAATCTCCGGCATCTACAATAAAAATGTTGCCCGGATGAAATATATCGCCCAACATTTCAAAAATGACAAGCTAAAACAATCTCTTCTGAACGAGATTGCCATCAGACAGATAAAGAACGGTATTAACCATATCACCGAACTGGAAAATATTTACAATACTTACGTGACTGACCCGACTCTACGGACTGCCTATAAAACAGAGTATGACAAACGGAACATTGCCGTTACCGGCAAACTTTCCCCGGACTTCCAGGCCAAGGACATTAACGGTAAAACTTACTCCTTGAAGGATTTCAAAGGGAAATATCTGTATATCGACATGTGGGCGACCTGGTGCGGTCCCTGTAAAAGAGAAATGCCCTATTTGATAGAACTGGAAAAGAAAATGGAAGGGAAAAACATCACCTTCCTCGGTCTTTCCACCGACGAGGATAAGGCAGCATGGGAAGAAACAGTCAAATCGGGAGAACTCTCCGGCGTTCAACTTTTGCTTGGGCGAGGGAGTCAATTCCAACGGGATTATAATATCGACGGTATCCCTCATTTCATTCTTATTGACCCGGATGGCAAGATTATCAACCCCAAAGCAGTCCGCCCTTCTTCACCAGACGCCGAAAAGATTTTAAATGCTCTTCCTGATATTTAAACGGGATGGAACTGCTTCAATATAATTCAAATCTATATCCTCATAAAAAGATATGATTGAATATATTCTGCCATTTTTAGAAAATTACTTTAAATTTACCGCATTCATTCAAACGAATGAAAAGTAATATGAATCAATAAAATGGAAAGACTATGAGTGAAATTATTTGCCACTGCTTTGAAGTAAGCAGAGAAGAAATTGAAAATGCAATTCGTGAAAAAGGATTAAAAACCGTCGAAGAAGTAGGCGAAGCGACGAACGCAGGAACCGGTTGTGGCGGTTGCCAGGAACAGATACAGGAGATTCTGGACGAAATCAATGGGAAATAATCTCCCTTCCAGCAATAACAAAAAGATCCCGGATAAAATTCATTATCCGGGATCTTTTTGTTATTGTGGCGCTGAATAACTTTTAGCGGTTCAACCAGTCCCGGAACTCGCGAATGCGGTCGGCACTGACGATAGCTTCTATATTTTCAGGAGGCAAAGGAGATAAACCGATTTTTATGCGGTTGTTGGAATAACGGATCATTTCTTTGATAGCAGAAAAGCTCACTATAAACTTCCGGTTGATCCGAAAAAAGATTTGGGGATCCAGGCGTTCTTCGAGTGCAGCCATCGTCTGATCGAGGATATACCCTCCCCCTTCATGGGTATATAACATCAGGTATTTTCCATCGGCCATAAAATAAGCGACTTCTGCCACCGGTACGGATTTGATCTTCGTTCCGATCTGCACCAAAAAGCGCTCCTGAAATCGGACCGTCCGGGGTGCTTTCTTTTCTTTTGCAAACCAATTCCGCACTTTTTCCAACGCCCGCAGTATTTCCTCTTCGTCAAAAGGTTTCAGGATGTAATCTATTCCCTGGCTCTTGAAAGCTTGCAAAGCATATTCATCATAAGCGGTAATAAAAATGACAGGAGCTTTGATCTCTACTTGTCCGAAAATATCGAAACTACGTCCATCTCCCAAATGAACATCGCTGAAAATCAAATCTACCTGATTTTCTTTCAGCCATTGTACACTTCCCCGTACAGAATCCTGACGGGCAACGATTTCTATTTCCGGTGCCAACTTTTTCAGAATACTTTCCAATTCACGGGCAGCCAAAGCTTCATCTTCAATAATAATTGCAGTCATATTGAAATATAGGATCGCCCGAAAATACGAAAAAAGGACTTGCCTGCCAAGTCAAAGTTTTTTATTTTATAAAAAAAACGGTAACAACCGTATTTCTTTACCATTTTTACTGTTGTTACCGTTTCAACCCTAATTATTCAATTCCGGATTATTCTGAATCGCTTCTTTCGGATAAGGAATAATATACTTGGGATCGTCCTGCCGGATCGTAACCGTAAGCGAATTCCAATCGGCATCCATATAGTTTTTTATAACCTCCGGGCGGGTCGTTCTACGAAGATCGAACCAGCGATGTCCTTCGAATACCAGTTCCCGGACCCTTTCCTCCATGATATCGGCCAACAATTGTTCCTGATTCATGGTTTCGATCTCTGCTTTCACTTCGTACTCGATAAAACTCACCACCACAGGCAGGCACAATGTTATTAAGATCAATAGTTTACGCATCTATAATGAAAATATTAAAAATAACATTCAAATAATTGTTTATTTTCTTATCTATTTCTATATTTGTTAAATATTAGAAATAAAGAATTGATAAAATTGAACTAAATTTATAATTAATAATCTAGAATATTATGAAAAAAAATGTAATCATTTTACTTCTAATCAGTTTAATACTCTCTCCAACAGCAGGATGGAGTATGCAGTTGTTTGTTAAAACTTTAACAGGAACAATCGTTACCCTTGAGGTTGAGCCAATTGACACCTTTTATGATATAAAATTACAAATACAAGAAAAGACAGGAATTCCTGTTGACCAGCAAGTCTTGATGTATGCCGGAAAACAATGTGAGGACAACCGTACTGTCAATGATTATAACATACCCAAAGATGCCGTATTATTTCTAGTTCGAAGACAAAAGCAGAATTCTAATTTTATTCATGTAAAGGATAAAGAGGAATTATCAAATTTCTATTTTAGAATAAAATAAGGTTAATCTGTATATACGGGAATGCTTAAAGATAAATCGGATAGGAGGGAAACGAGATAGTTTTCTTCCTATTTTTGTTTTCCGACCTTACACTGTCACGCATGCAGTTCAATACACTAAGTATCCCAACAGGTGTATTGGCATGTTACTAGATAAAACTTACTGATAACACACTTCTGCAAGTTTAAAAAACTCGCCTTAACTTTCTTCCCCCTTCCCAATACACATATGAATCTTACTACGAAGCTATCGTTCATTCGTTTCAAATGACTCTGTATATCTGCCAGCTGAAAATATTCTATCCAATCTCACATACAATGAGAGAGTTCCACTTTACGTTTATCATTTCCCATACTGAGCAAATCTTCTAATTAAGTTTTCAATTTGAAATAACTTTTAGGACTCATAAGCGACACCCAGCTTTTTCAGATAAAAATAAGTAGTTAACCTATTTTCATACCACGAATATAACCAGCTCAAGTCCTATCCCCATTCATCTTTAAGAAAAGATGTCTCTTGATAAAAGTATTTATAACAGAACAGTAAGCTACTGTACTACAAGAAATTTACTATTTTTTTGTATGGAGTTCCAAGTAGAAAGGTAATTCCTCCGATCCGGGACAATTCTTTTTTCACAGAAGCTCCCAAAGAAATACTATTGTATAAATCGTTAAAACTCTTCTCACTTCCGTCGAAAACTTTATTCACCTTGATCAAGACAGCAGAAGAATCGGGCTTGAAGGCTTCTATCGGAAACTGTTCGATCACAGCTTCACGATAGTTGTCCTTCACCGAAAGGGCTATAGCATCCCCCTCGGGCACACTGACACGGGGATTCCACGTTGTCACCCACACTTTATTAAGCACTGTATCTTTATGAAAACGGATCAGCTTATCTTCGTAAGCCATCCCTTTATTCAAACCGGCATCGTTCAATTGATAAGGTACACCGGAAACTTTATTGACAATCAGGAGATCACGGTTCATCAACGAATCGTCGATCTCGAAATACCAATCCTTATCTACCTGATGAATACGAAACATACCTTCCCGCGTCTTTGCCTTCTTCACCAACTCATCGTATTTACTTTCAGGAGTTACGACCGAATCATTTTTTACGGATTTTCTTTTATGCCATCCCCAGGCATAAGCATCGGAGACTGTTCCGGTAAAACAGAGTGCGAGTAACGCTACAATTAAATTTGTTCTGGTTTTCATCATATAGTTTATTCAATATTCATCGATATTTATGCAGTTTACAATATTATCGGGATTATTTATAAAACGAAAGAAAACCAGAACGAATCCCCCGAATTAAAGCATGAAACACGATAAAAAAGGAGTGAATTATTCAACCAAAGGTAAGCGGCAGATAAATTTCCCTTCCTTTATCTCATATTCCGGCTGAACGTCAGCATAATAACGATAAATTTCCTGAATACTCTCCATGCCGACTCCGAAAGATGCCTCCGGCATATCGGTCCGGGGATGATAGGAATTTTCTACAATTACCGCTCCAACTTCCGCATAAATATCGATATCCAAAGGATATCTATGAGTAATTTCATTGTACTTAAGTGCATTTTCGAAAATCAATTGCAGACTCATCGCCGGAATCCTCCCGTTTACCGTTGTCAAATTATCGGCCAGGTGCAGATTCAATTGTTCCCCGAAACGTATTTTTTGGAGAAAGTAATAGTGGCGGATAAATTCAACCTCTTCTTCTAATTTACTCAGGTTTTCTTTCCGTTTTTCCAGCACATAACGATACACTTTCGACATTTCCAATATAAATTTCCGGGCTACTCCGGGGTCGGTAGTGATCAAGGCACTCAAAGAATTCAAAGCATTGAAGAGAAAATGAGGATTGAGTTGATTTTTCAATTGTTGCAAATTCAGCCGGATGGCTTCCTGTTCGGCCTTTTGCCGTAAATCGTATTCTTTCCGCCACCGCCGTTGGGAATAAGCAAGCAAAACAATAAAAATCACGACTGTAAACACGACTATCCACAAAGCATACCGATGGAAATCGGCCATAGCTTCCTGATTATCCAATTGCACCACGTTAATGACGACCGTACATTTCTCTGTCCCCACCGTGAGCGGATAATAAATCTTATCGACAGGCAAGAGTAAAAACTGCGAAAAACCGGTAACATGGATCCGCTTATTCTCCCCGACGACCTGTTTTACCCTTCTTCTTTCAAGCGAATCGAGGAGCCGCATCCCCAGCCATTTTTCTTCGGGATGGGCGACAATTACCCCGGAGTCGTTCAGGATATAAGCATAATTCTTCCCCGCAGGTAATAAGTTTGAAAAATAAGCATGTAAATGATCCAAAGCGATATCGATCCCCAATGCCACCTCCCCCTGCCGCCCGTATAACGTCCAGTAATAAGTGGAATCTTCGGCATACAACCCTCCATTTCTTTCCTTTGAAGGTCCGGCTTCACTTTCCCGTATACCGGAATCGGTACAAATCGTTCTTTTCCCTTCCGTTTCGAACCAAATTCGGCTCACCTTATTATCCTGTCGGATCAATAAGGCAATCAACTCTTCGAATTGTTCCTTCTGATAGCCCCGTGTCGCCAAATAATCCTGCATACTTTCAACCAGCTCTGCCGTCTTTTGGAAATCCTGCCGGATCAGTTCCGTCCGGTACTCCCCCATCTCTTCCACCACTGAATAATGCATCCGATTCACCGTCTTGTCCATCTGTACACTGACTAAGCCGATAGCTCCGGCAAATAAGATCAACAACAATATTCCGGCAACAATTCCGTTTTGCTTATAAAACATGTCTCCGCTTTTTTATTTATTCTCTAAACAAAAATAGGTATTTTCTACGGGAGATATCCTATAAAAGAAAAGGGTTATCGAAATTTTCCGGCTTTAACAGAAAAACCTAGAATTATTCTGTCGTTACTTATTCGTCTTCGGTGTTCGTGTTCGGGGACCATTGGAGCAGGAACGAGGGTCCGGTTAGGTTTTCCGAACGGCCGAGCGGTGGTGTTTGACGAACGAAGTGAGGAGTTCCGCCGGTCAGTGAAGGAAAGCCT
>OGDY01000539.1_pt1 | contig 49934 bp, 45 predicted proteins | sample 1570341 | NCBI WGS metagenome assembly OGDY01 (sample SAMEA2581972, study PRJEB24529) | metagenome | biome: Human gut stool | place: China | collected 2011 | reverse complement strand
TAAAGTCTTTTATTCCACCGCTTCAAGCGGTGGTTTATTTTTGCTAAAGCTACAACAAAAAAGCACTGCCTGAGCAGTGCTTGAATGGCTCCCCAATTCGCATACAAGCCGAAGTATCGTCCAAAGGGAGGGCGAGTGTACTCGCCCTTTCCCTACAATTAAAGATGATGACAACCTTGTCATCGTAAAGATAAACTGAATTCACAAAAGAATCTACAAGTTTGCGTTTGCTGTCATCTGATGAAAGGTCAAGCCTTTTCATCTCTTTCAACCATTCCACTACCTGCTCTCTCGTAATTATCTCCTCTTGGATTTCCTGCTTGATTATATCTGTTTCAAGTTCCGTCCTCTGAGCTTCCAGCTCTTCAAAGCGCTGCTTGGTTTCTCTTGAAACAATACCCATCTCCATTGCCTTGACTAAATTATTTATACTCTGATGAATCTCAGCCAACTGCTTCTGCATAAGAGGTATGGTAGTGTTTTCTTTCTCCTGCAATCTCATTACGCTGTCGGCAATATCGTTTATCAAATCCTCCTTGAACATCTTGTCCATAACATCATTCAGTACGATTTCTTCAATATCTGCCTTGCGTACAGTTTTCTTGTGACAACCTTTGTGCCTTTTTACACCGGTACATTTATAATAGTTGTACTTAATCTTTTGTCTGCTTGTACCACTCTCTCCTATCATAAACTCACCGCAGTATCCGCAAATCAGCTTGGTTGAAAGGAAATACTCAATCTTTGCCTTAAATCTTGAACGGGAGTATTTGTTTTTCTTCAATCGTTCCTGTACCTTATTAAATAGAGCGTCAGAAACAATTCTCGGAACACCGTCGTCAATAATTATGTCACGGTATTTATACTGACCCTTGTATTTTACATTACTGAGCATTGATGTGGCACTTGTCTTGGTTATAGGTTTTCCCTTACCGCTTCGCACCCCATTGTCATTCAGATATTTTACAATATCCTTTACCATCTTACCGCTTGAATACATTTCAAAGGCTTCCTTTATAAAAGGTGCAACCAATGTGTCAAGCTGATAATGTTTGTTCTCGTCAATTGTGTACCCTATTGTCAGAGAACCGCCGTTATACTGACATTTGAGTGCGTTATCCGTCATACCCCTTATAACTTTTTCTGAAAGTTCTGCGGAATAATATTCGGCGTAACCTTCAAGTACAGATTCAAGAATGATACCCTCTGCACCCTCCGATATAACCTCGGTTGCGGATATTACCTTAACTCCGTTCTTACGAAGCGTAGCCTTATAATGTGCCGAGTCATATCTGTTTCTTGCAAATCTGTCCAGTTTCCAAACAATGACCACATCGAAAAGCTCATTTGCACTTTCCTTAATCATTCTCTGGAACTCAGGGCGGTTGTCTGTTTTAGCGGACATCGCCCTGTCTATGTATGTACCAACCAGTTTAAAACCTTTGCGTTCCGCAAATGCCTTACATTCACGGAGCTGACCTTCGATACTCTCTTCACGTTGGTTATCACAAGAGTAACGAGCATAAATTACTGCCTTCATTGCTACCTCCTTATTGTCGTCGCGTTGTTGGTTTTCTTTATTTAATAGTATATCACTTTCAAAAGAATTTGTCTACGCTTTAAAGTGCTAAACCGCAATTTATATTAAAATTTCAAGAGGATAGAATTCAGGCTGTTTTTTGAGTCTCTTTCTCCTTTTTACGAAGATATTCTTCCCAAAAACGCTTACCACGTTCCGTTTTATAAAAGGCAGCTATCTCTGTCATCAAAACAGAAGCAAGCGATTCTATTTCTTCCTGAGAAAGATTTTCTTTATATTCTGTCTGGTGCGTCATAATCGTCACCTCCAAATCTTTTTTGTTACACCCAGCCAAGCATTTCTTTGGCAATCCATATCAGGAAGATATTTTTATGAAAGGTTATGTATCTGTATCGAGTCTTGCCTATCCGCTTTTCTAAACGGTATCTGACCTCACCAGACTTGTGTTTGGTTGATTTTATAAATCTCCCCTTTGCAAGCTGCCTGAGAACTCTCTGCATATTTACCTTGCGTTCCTTTTCGGCAAATGAAACCATATCATTTGCGGCAATAACCACACTCGGAATAAAATAAACATATTTATCGTCATAATACCCGGCAAGGATTTTATGACGATTTACATCATCTTTTTTACTGACGTGCAGAAGATAATATTCATCGCTTCTCATAATGTAACTAATGGTGTTCATAAAGCTGCAAAACTCTTTATTCATCTTCATACTTGCCACCTCTCTTTTCTGCAACAAGCAATGCCATCGTCAGTATTCCGATGGTACCACCGAAAACAGCACTTAATATAAAATGTATCATAAAGGTATTCCTCCGTTAAATTGCTTTGCGTTTTACGGTTCGTCCATCTGCGGCGAGTTTGTCAAGACGTTCCCGTATATCCGAAATGCTTTTTCTATCCTCGTTAAAAAGCTCTCGCTTTTCTTTATCGGTACCAAACCTGAGATAATCTGAAAGGTATTCTATGTAACCCTGCTTCTTCAGGCTCTCCACAAAAAGCGGGTGCAGACTTTCAGCAGGATTTTTAGGAGCGTATGTTTTTCTCCATTCAATCAGCTTATTAAGATATTCATCTACAATGGCAGTTGCATTTTTAAGCCACGCCTTGTACTCATTTTCTGTCTGCATTACCTTGTTCACAGGAACGGCGATTTCCCCGTCGAAAAGGTGCAGACCAAAATCATAGCTGATTTTCTTTGCGGCTTCAATCTGTGTAAGCCCAAAGAGCTTTGCGGTAAAACCTGTGCAATCTCCAGTTTCCCCACAGCCGAAGCAATAGAAATGGTCATCATAGATTTTCAGGCTTGGTGCTGTCCTCGTGAAAAGGGCAGCAAGCCATACCCGAACGGTTCATCTGCAATCCATAGAACTTTGCAACGTCCTGCATTGATACCCTGTCCCTTATTTCACCAAAGACATTATTCAATAACATACCCCCTTTCATTTTCTCTGAATCTGAAAGGGGTAATATTTTGGCGAGGTACACAACAATGCGGCGAGTGATTGTCTGCGGAATTATCCCTTTCATATATTCCGGTCACTCATCCCCCTGTTTTATAACCCCAATCTATAAATTCCGCTATTTGCACAACAAAAACATATATTCAGCTTACTCTGATTGTAGCTTTATACAAAGTTGCAGGAACAGGTTATATTTTAGCGGTGCAACTGCCCTTAATTATTAGAGGGGATAAATCTTTTTGCTACTCGCCACAGCGAAATGAATTTATAGGTGCTGCCCATACGGGCAAAATCCTCTGAAAATGAGGAATACGGATTTTTTTGTTTTGTGTATGCGTAGCAAGCACAGAAAGAATACGTATTCTTTCACAAATCGCCGCATTTTCGAGGATTACCCCTAAAAAATGCACATTCAGGGAACCCTTACCCTGAATGTGGCTCTCTCATATTTTTAGGCTCCGCCTAAGACCGAAAACAATAGTGGAGGTGTGTTTTTGAGAAAAACAAAACAGATTAAACGCAAGGAAGTAATATACAGTATTGAAGAATGGGAAGAAATAAAAAGGCTTGCCGAAACCGCTTCACTCAAAACAGGTACATATATAAAGCGAATATCCCTCAACGGAAAAATCAACGTGATTGACCTGAATGAAGTCACTCCCGTAATGAACGCTTTGCGTATTATCGGCAACAACATCAATCAGATTGCTAAAAAGGCAAATGAAATCAACAGCATTTATGCAAGTGATATTGAAGATTTAAAGGAGAACTATGAAGATATATGCCATACGTTAAATCTATTCCTATCCACTCTACCGTCAACCGCAGCATAGCCTACATATTAAATCCCGAAAAGACGGAAGATATGGTTTATACTACCGCCCTGAACTGTATGGCAAATGCTAAAGACGCATATAACGATATGAAAATGGTATATGAATATTTTTCGGGCAAAAAATATAACGTCCCTCCGCCGATAGACGGCAAAGGCAGCGTTAAAGCTATTCATTATATCCAGTCCTTTGACCCTAATGAAAATATCACTCCCGAACAGGCTCACCGAATTGCAAAGGCTTTTGCAAGAAAGACTTTTGGTGATGATTGCCAGATAGTAATTGCCACACATCTTGACAAAGGACATCTGCACAACCACTTTATTCTGAACAGCTACTCCGTATCGGGCAAGAAATTTTATGATAATCAGACCACCTTGAAAAAGGTACGGGAATATTCCGACAGAGTGTGCCTTGCTTTTGACATTCAGCCTATAAAGGAAAACAGAGGGCAAAGCAAAAATATTGCTTACAACGAATGGGAGCATAAAAAGCGTGGTACATCGTGGAAACAGAAAATCCGTCTTGATATTGACAGGCTTATAGGTTCTGCAAAAAACATTGATGAACTGTTGTGTGAACTTGAACTTATGGGATACTCAATAAAACGAGGAAAATACATTTCAATAAAAGCAGAGGGACAACAGCGATTTGTCAGAACCAAAACGCTCGGAGAAGATTACACAGCAGAAAGTCTTATTTCCCGTATTCGTTGGCGTGACGTAGGGGCAGGTATTACCCTGAACGGAGAACCTGCTCCGATTCGTTCGGATTATATCAGAACTATTGATGAAGTGACGCAGCTTGCCGCTATGGGCAAAAAGGTTCAAAGGAAACGTGACCTCAATGCCCCACACTCCCCTGATAATGATATGGATATTTACAAGCTGTCCGCCCAGCTTACGATTATAAACCGTGACAATATCCATTCTATTGGGGAGTTGGAGGGCAAGATTGAAAATCTGAAAGCGGAATATGAAAAGGCAAGGAAAGAGCTGAACCAACTTACAGTTAAACAGGACAGTATGGACAGCCTTATAGAACAGGCTGAACGCTACTTTGAGCTTGCGTACAAGCCGCAGCTTACTCTGTCGGAAAAGCTGAAACTGAATATTTGCAGGCAAGCTATAAATGGCAGCAATATTCAGAGCCGTACTGACCTTGAACGCATTAAATCTATCAAGCAAGAAACGGACAAAAAAATAGCAGCTCTCAAAACCAACTTTGAGAACTGCAAACAACTGTATGAGGTGTATGCCGATATTGCCAGCACCTATTATCAGATTTCCAATGGGGATTATATATCAAAACTCATAGCCAACAAGCTTACTTCTAAAAATCATACCTTTTAACATATAATGTTTTTCTACTTTTATTCTTTATTTACACACCGATAAACACAGTCTTCAAGTGATTCAAGCCAACTCGAAAGATGACCGTTTTGAAATTCCAAATCTGATACATGTTTCTTCATCAGCTTTATCATTTCTACGCATTTTTCAGCAAAAATACTCCTGTGTCTTTTGTCAAAATCGTTCTCATACAATTCATAAACTCGTACATATTTCGACCCAACTCTAAAAACATAACTGATATTATTATCTGGATGTGAAAAGTACTTAATTAATCGCTTATGAGCATCGCAAATAATCTCTATTGCTTCATCAGCAATATATTTTTCATTATTTAACGAATTAAAAAGAATTTCTTCTATCATGCAGTTAGCTTTAATATTTTCTACATGAAACGGCACAAATGAAGGTATCCTTTTGGCAATTGCAAATGCATTTTCAATGCATTGAGTAGCCTCTTTAAAATGTCGTGTTTCTATACAAGCTGACGCAAATTGTTCCCAAAAAAATGTGTTGTCTTTGCAAAACGTTAAATTTCTTATACTATCATAAAAAGCAGATATTTTTTGTTGGTTAGTAACATTTCGGTCAAAAATTCTAAAATGAGAGTGTGATATTAAGTTTTTTAACAATTCGTAGCAAGAACGGTTCACTCGATATCTTTCATCTGCCGCTTTAATAACAATTTGCATTGTATCAAGCAAATCTGATATACCTATTACCGAACTAAGTAATTCTCTTGATACAACTGCAGATTTTATCCTTACATCGTTATCAGTTATACTAAAAAACTCATTAATGAAAGCATCTTCTTTTGCCGACAAAGTCACATAATCTATTTTTAATAAATTAAGCATTTCAGTAAAATCGAAATCTATACCCATAACTGATTTCATTAATGCCAATATAACTAAAGATTTAACATCAACCTTGCTTATATCAAAACTCTTCCATGCGTTAAAAATACGCATTTTTATGTCTGATGAATTATACATTTCTAAAAGTATATCTGCAAAATTTGAATTGCATTCATTAATTAAGTAATCTTGAATACCACTTACTGATGTATCCGTCATTTTACTACTGTACATTTTATTAGAATCAATAACATTCGAAAACTGTTTTATCTCATTATCATCAAGTTTATCTATATATAATGGTTTTATATCAGTTTCCAAAACACCTAATTTATCAATAAGAACACGATAACTCGGATTAACAGACTTTCTGGATGTAATTACAAATGTAATTCTATCTTTATTTCTATACTTGAACATTTCTAATATTTTTAAATTGCTTTTATAGTTATCAATAATTATAATACTGTGTCGACTCTTATCTTTCGTAATCCTATCTATTTCGGAGCTACAATCATTATATTCATGTGTAAAAGTATAAACGTTAACATCATGACCTCTAAATTCATTGCGAACAAGATTACAAAAAACAGTTTTACCATTTCCTAAATCTGACAAAACCAAGTATGCTTTTGTATTATAATAGTTTTTCTCTATTTCATTTACCTTATTTCTCAAAAGCATGTATTTATACTCTCCATGCTGTTTTTGAGACAAATCATCAATGTATTTTCCTTGAACATAAAAATCATTTAACTGATCAAATGATATATTTGATGGTGTTAATGTTTTCCTATATTCGTAGATGAAACTTTTATATTCGTGTAAAATGGGAGGTGTATATGCATTTTTAGCTTCAATCAACTTATTTGCAAAAATCTCAACACCAATAAATTCACAATCGCCGTAATTCCTTAAAATACTCTCATCTATCGGATCTGGATTAGGCTTGTCAACAAAAATAACCTTTTCTCTAATGCGAGGAGATGCTAACAACCTTTTGAAATCAATATCATATTGCATTGAATAGCCAATTACAACAATAGCCTTTGCGGTTTCTAAATCGCTAGAAAACAACTCAAACCATTCATTTCCTATTAAGTCATCGCATGAATAACTTGTGTCGATAAGTTTAAATTCATTAAAGAGAGTATTTTCATCTAAATTATCAATATATCCATTTAAATGAATACATACATTATCGATATTTGAGTTTGAAATACTATTAGACAAAACAACAGGAGATATTGATTTCGAATTAAGTTTTGCAGCTAACTCAACAACTGAATCATAATTAGTAGAATATATGCGTTTCCAACGAACAGATAAAATATCTTTATGCCATTGTTCTATACTTGATATAGTAAATCGTTCCTTTAGTAAATTAATCAACTTCGTAGCTGATTTGTATTGTTGTATATGGTATTGAGATACCACAGAAAGTGGACGAGTAGAACTAATTCCGCAATCTTCTGCAATAACATCACGCAGGCCATCACCGACTGATAATGATTCATTCTTGATATTCTTCGCACCATACGAAAATCCAGAACCTGCAAAAAGTATTGCATCACCATCAAATATATAATTGAATGCCGTTTCTAAATTCATTTTAATCCTCCTGAACATGCAAATAGTATATTGATATGATAATATTATATCACATAACTCCACCTATTTCAACTAAGACATAGTGGTATCGCAAAAAAACGATACCACTGTTAAAAATACACTATAATAATTACTGTCGCTGACGCAACTGCTGCTTTGTTTCAAGGTTATTCGTACTGTATCCTCGTTCTCTCAAACCATTGACAACTTCGGAATAAATATCATTGCCGTCTGGATCCCTGATAGTTACAATTAATACAAACTCTTGATAAGGAACAGAAGTTTCATTGCGTTGATTCATATCAATTCGTATCTTCCAACCTTCACCTACATCAATACCTCTCTTAAGCTTCCTGTAATACGATTTTATAGGACTCCATTTAAAGCCGCTTTCTACTCTTTCACGTTCGTATTTTTCATCCCAAGCACAATCAAGAGGAACACATCCCTTAAATTTTGGTTTTCCCGAAGCATCATATTTGTACACGCCAAAGCTCGCATCGATATTAACACGACAATATTCCTGTCCGTAATTCTCGTCAAGCAAAGGATTGTAAACAAGAGTCATCCCGATTTCACCATAGTATTTGCCGTTTCTTATAAGAGACTCAGGGAACGGAAAATCAATCATCTCCAAATGAGTTTTTTGTTTCACGCTCTGCTTAAATATAAGCGTAACTTCGTCTTCACTACACAGCAAAATGTCATTTACATTCGTTGACGGCATTCCGAAGCCATAATACTTAATATTATTAGGGTTGTCATCTAACAAACCACGTGAATTCATACGAGCAGAATGAATTAAAATGGCTTTCGCCATCAGTATGTCCTTTTCGACCATTTCATCGTAAACAGCAGCAAACTTCTGTGCTATTCTAGGAGTAGAATAACTTGTTCCATTCCCCTCAATGACATTGCCATAAGGATCCATTCCTTTTATTCCTAAACCAGCAATAGAATATGTTTTGGATAGATTTCCACCAAAGTCAACCACGTCAGGCTTAACTATGTAGTTTGCCCCTGGACCTCTGCGACTAAACGGAGACGGTTCATTTCTTTTTACAATCGAATCATCGGAATCGTATAATGCAATAGAACCTACAGTAATTGCTCGTACAGAGTCAGCAGGAGATATTATCCTATCTCTATCGCCCATATCCTCCTGCGGCGGCCATTCTCTCAAAGGTAATTCATTAAGATTTCCACTCGAAACAAATATCTGAACTTGATATTTATCCTGAATATAATCAAGAAATTTTCCCAAGTCTGACATCGAACCATTGCAGATGAGAGATTCAATACCTAAAGATAAATTCCAGATTTTCGTAGTATCTGAATACTTCTCCATACTATCTTCAATTATCTCCATCAATTCCATTTCGCCAATGGAGTCGGTTAAACCATACTCTTTGTCAGAATTAGGTATCGCAATAATATCGACAAATTTATAACGACTATGTGCATTTGTTTCAATACCATTCAATTCATTTCCATATTGAATCATTGAAGCAATAAATGTAGCGTGTTTGTGATTCTGATATGCTTCATTAACGTGTGTTTCTCTTGCAACAATATATGGTTTTAAAAAATCATTTTCATCGCTTATTCCACCATCAATTATTCCGATAGTAATATCGCTTTCAGAAACATCATCATCCAATAACGCTTCCAACTGAGAACAATCATAATTACTCAACGGTTGAGAATACTCTTGAAAAAAATCAACTGTTTTTACACCATTTATACCTGCAAGTTTTACAACGTCATCATATGTTTCAACTTCGACTTTTATATACATTATAGAAGAACCATACGTTATCATATCATAGTTATCGCCAAAACCATACTCATCGATTTTTTTGAAAACATAATCCATAATTTGAGTGTTATCAAATTCATCATCAAAATCGAAAAGTTTTACTTTAATTCTTCTCTTAATACTATCAAACTCATTCTGTTCAACTAATTGTGTTATGCTTTTTGATATTTTTTCATAAGGAGTAATGGGACTAATATCGTCCACAGCAGTTAAATTAGCTTTAAATCTTTCAGAAGGAGGATTTCTTACAAGTTTTATAGTATCCTGTATAGACTTTGGACTTAGCTTAATAAATATTTCACCTAAATCTTCTCCACCTATAATAGGACATTTTCTGCAAAGGTCATTAGGTTTATGCGATTTTGCTATTGCTTCTGGTTTAACAGTAATCTTAGCTACAGCCGGAACAAGTTCATTTTCACTGAATACATCTTGATAAAAATCAAGTACCTGTTCGAACTTACCTTCAATCGCTGTTTGCAATCCACTCGTAACTTCGCCGAAAAACTTTACACGTCCACCACCATCGTTGCTTTTGGTATCTTCAGCCTTTTGCATAACAAGTTTTATGGGAAGATTCTTTTCCTTCATACTTCACTAACCTCCTTAACTATCTTTGACACCGATGTTTTTGAAATATTTAAAATATTTGCTATCACTTGATAACTAAATACTTTTTCACTACAACTCCTTAAATAATTTGCTTTTATGCTTAAAAGTGTTTTTTCACAACTGCAATTTTGTGGTATGATACCTTTAAAAGAAAAAATTTCATCATAATAATCGCTTTTTTCAACCGCACGCTCGTGAATTATTGCTTTTCGCATTGCTTTCACCAATATTTCTTCGACGTTAGCACCGCTTAACCCGCTTAAAGCTGTAGCTAATTCAATTTTTTCCTTATCATTCAGATTGTGTCCCTTTCTTGTAAAAAGGTCAATCATTTCGATAATTGCATTTGTATCCGGTAATTCGATTCTTAATTTATACTCAAATCTTCTCCAAACCGCAGAGTCCAACAATTTATCGTGATTTGTAGCAGCAATAAGCAAACTATCGTTGCTCATCGCATCAACATTTTGCAACAAGCTATTTACAACACGCTTTAACTCTCCTAGCTCATTACTGTCATCGCGAGCTTTTGCTATTGCATCAAACTCATCTAAAAAAAGCACACACGGCATTTTTTGAGCAAAATCAAATAAAGCACGTATATTTTTGGCAGTAGTACCAAGATATGAAGATATAAGGCTATCCAATCTAGCAATTACCAAAGGTAAACCTAATTCCCTAGCAATAAGATACGCACATTGTGTTTTACCGCAACCGGGAGGTCCATATAACAACAAAGTATTTGATACGCCTATTCCCATTGAATTTAATCTGTCAGCATTCTTATAACTTAGTATAAATGTCTCCAAATTATCCTTATTTTCTTTTGATAGGATTACATCAATATTGTTTTCACTAGGATAAACAACATCCGCCAATACTGTTCTTGATTCAGAATCAACAGGAATAGCAATATCCTTTTTCATTCCCATAGCAGAAAGAGTTGCCTCGCTTTGAGCTGACAACAATTTGCTGAACTTATTAGCAGCTCTTTCTTCATTATCTTGCTCTAATTTAGCAATCAATTGTTTTGTATAATTTATAACTTTTGTTTGATCGTGTTTTAAAGCACCTTCCACAATCTTACCTATTTCAATCGAATATTTCATCGAACAGCCTCCTTAACCCCTTTTTCTATATTATACATCACATTTTCTACTTTGTCAAGAACGATTTCGATTTTTTGCTCAATTTCATTCATTTTCCAAGAACGAAAGTGCCATTTTCGAGAACGATTATTCATTTTATTAAAACTCATCCAATCTCACCGCCGAAATCTCATAAGCATAATCAATCTTCTCTTTCTCCAGCTTATCAGAGAGCCGTACAACCTGTGAGAAGAAATCGGAACGAACAGGGAGTATCATCTTCATTTCGCAAAGAACGGCGAGAGCCTGAATCTTATTCTTGCAGCTGAGCGACTGTAACATACATCTTTCCTCGGCTGTAAGTATGCTGTTCATCATAATCATATTATCAATCCTCCAATCATAATTTTGGCTTTTTCTGCGGCTTCGGCTTATCTATTTCGGGAGCTTCTTCCGCAGGAACATTTTTCTCTGTGAATTTTTCTTCGTAAGCATTTGCCATATTATCAAGACTTTCACCGCCCTTTACCATATCACAGGCTTCTCGGATAATTTCGGGCGGTATATTCAGCTCCAGAGCCTTATCTGAAACAGCTTCAAGCTCCGCCGCATTATCGGATATACCCTGCAAGGTCTGAGGGAGCGTATCAAGAAAACGGTTCTGCTGAATTTCAAGCGGTATAAAATCTTTCAACGGCTTAAATCCTACGCTGTCAACGTAATACGCTGTATCATCAAGCACTACCACATCGGAAACACTTAACGAGTGTCCTTTGAAATCTTCGGGACGTTCCTGATTGAAAACATAGAACGCTGACTCCAGCTTTTCTCCTGTGCTTTTGCCGCTTAACATTGAAACGTCAGCTTCGTACATCTTGTCATAGGTCTTGAAATCAGGCTTTATACCTGCCTTTAACAGCCTTTCATAAGGTTCAAACCTTACGTCACGGGTTTCGTCAACTCGTCTTATCTGATAGATTTCAAAGGTCTTGACAGGTGCTTCAAGTTTCGGAGCGTTAATGAGATTTGCAAGCTTGCTGTTGCATTTCTCATAATCTCCCTTTGCCATAACCTTTCCCACCGCATAGGTATCATCACTGTTTTTCACATACTCCTGCAAGATGTGCGTATCAGGCGATTTCTTATCAGGGTTCGGGGTAATGCGATAGGTTACGGCAGGAAGCTCCTTTGTCTGATTTCTGTAAATCTCCGCCGATTTCTCATCAAGGGTCTGCGGGTGAACAAACTCACATTTAACGGTACTTTGCTTGCTTTTATAAATATCAAGCAAAGCCTTTTTAGCTTCCGCAACAGTAGCAATACCAGACTTTGCAACTGTCACAAGTCCGTCTGCACTTATTGTCGCTACCGCAAATTTACAGTCAGAGGTCTGACGGACAGCATAATACTCAACAGGCTTCGGCTTTATCCCTGCTTCTTGTTTCCGCCTCTCCAGCTTGTCCTTTGCCGCCTTGTATGCTTCGCTGTTTTCCTTTGAATAGGTCTTTTCGGTCAGCAAGTCATAGTCCTTTTTTGAAATGTCAATCTGCCCTGTTCTTCCCTCTGTATCCACATAGGAACAATTTATCTGAGTAACCTTTGCATAAAAGTCCTTTGGACTTAATTCTGAAAATTTCTGCTCACGGTCATAGGCGGCATTGTCAAGCCAGCCTATACCGTCAACAAAGTATTCATTCACTGACGAATCGTAGTATTTCGTTTCAGGAATACCACGATGATCGTCACGAAGTTCTACACGTTCAACAGGCAACAGGAATTTATCCTTGCAAACGTCAGGCAATTCAGGCTGACTGACAGACTTTTCAAGTGCCTTTATCTGTGCTTGTGCTTCCGTGATGAAACCGTCCAGCACAACAGGGTGCGTATGAAATACGGGAGGATACCTGTTTTCGGGAATATCGAAGCTCTTTGCCCATTCCTTGTTCTTTTCAGAAATCCGTCCGTCATAATCGTGACGGACAATATATTCCGCAAGGGTTCTGCTTACCTTTTCCGCACCGTGTTCCTCAATAACCGTTGCAGCCGCCTGTTTCAAGTTATATCGGTACAACTCATAATTGCTATCTGAAATCGTCTTGTCAATATCAGCCGCTATGTTCACAGGCTTTTGGGGTGCAGGCTTTGGAACAGGAGCTTTGTCCGCAAGCGACTCGGCGGTCTGTTCCTTGCTCTTTGAATAGCTTTCCTTGACCTTTGCAACAGCCGCTTCATATTTCGCCTTATCAGCCTTGTTAATGGTAATTGCGGTAACAGTGCCTTTTTTAAGACCACTGAATTTCACACCGTCCTCGTCAAGCTGTTTTGCAATGTTCAGAGCGTGACGGGTTTTGAGTTTTGTAATATATTCAAGCTGACCCTTTCCGCCAAGCTCCTTGTATGGTGTATTACCGATAACATTCGGATTTTTGTTTGCGGGTTCGGCTGTTCTGTCAACATTGCCACGCTGGGATTTTTCAAATTCAAGCTGTGCCGTGTACTGAAATTCAGACAAATACAGCTTTGCTGTTTCGGGAGCATTTTCAATATCTTCTCGGCTTTCAGCACGAACACCGTCAACATATACATCCAAATCCTTATCCCACATTTCAAGGGCAATTTCCTTTGAAACAGGTATCAGCTCACTGTTCTGCTCACGAACAACATCGGGACTCGGCTCTTTTTCGATACCGAAATATCCCTCAAAATTTTCAATTTCGGAGCGTGACTCTGCCATTCCCTCCGTATTATCGGGATAAAGAAGATATACCGCTTCGCCTCTGTCATAGGCTTCAAGAGCAGCTTCCTTTGTGTCAATCGGCGTCATATATGTAAAATCATAGCCGTAGCTGTCACGCTGTCTTTGAATTTCTTCCATATCCGTTACAAGCTGTACCGTATCGGATATATTTTCGTGATCACCTGCAAAATCAAGAATTTTGTCGGTATCCTCCTTTGAGAAATTCACACCTCTGTCGGCACAATCTTCAATAAGAAACTCCGCTTTCTGAATATTGTTCAGCTCTGTATCAGCCAGCTTTTCGTCCATTGTGAGATTGCGTTTCTGCAATTTCAGCAGTTCCGATTCGATTTCGGAAGAAATCTTCTTCGCCGCTTCCTGTATTTCCTGTAACGCACTTTTAAGCTGTTCAAGCTGTTTTCCGTCACTCCAAGAAGCTATGTACGGGAAAGAATATTCCGAGGTATCAATGCCGAATCGTTCTGCTACCATAAAGGCAACGGATTCAGCCTGAACCTCTTTTTCGTTTCGGGGAGATTTGTTTGTTACAATATCCTTTGCAGGGTCGTGCAAAAGATTATGTGCAGCTTCGTGAAAGGCAGTTTTCAAGGTCTGTGCGTCGCTCATACCGCTTTTGATTACAATTTCATTGTTAGTGGCACTGTAATATCCCTTTGCACCGCCCTTGATGTCCTTAAACTCAATATCAATGCCAGTAACCTTTTTGAGAGCCGCAAAAACAGCTTCTTTTCTTGCACTGTCAATATCTCCCGTCAGCTCGGTAACAGGGTCGGGCAACTCCTTGCCGCTTGTCTGCGAAACATCGAAAACATAGACTTTCTTGAACGCAAGTCCTGTCATCGGCTTTTCAACCGTTTCCATTTTCTCTGTTCCGTCGGGGTTATATAACTGATTGCCGAACTCGTCAACAGCGGGGCGTTCCGTTTCAAGCACCTGATTTGTTTTGTATGCGACAGGTGCAAGAATTTCAATACCCGTCTGACCTCGTTCAACCTGTCTGCCAAGCTGTTTCCACTTGCCGTATGCCGCTACAAGAGTAGCGTCGGGACGCTGTAAGTTTATAAGGAGCGTATTTCTTGCAGAATAGTCGGTGAACTTTGAAGCGAATTTCAGATATTCCTTGTACTTGTCGGACTGAAATACCGCTTTAACACCTTCGTCGATACGCTTTATTGTTGCTTCTATTTCCGCCTGCTTCTGTGCGTTGTAGGCGGCTCTTTCTTCGGGGGTGTATTCTTTTCTTGTGTATGCCATAGTTTTACCTCCAATCATCGTTTCATCTTGTTATACACAGGCTTTGGAATATTGTTCTGAGGAACAGACGGAGTCTGCGGTTTAGAATTTATCTTGTCCGCCGTATATGCGGAAACAGGCATAGCAACCACAACACTTGCGGCTTGCACAGGCTCATTCTCTATCGGAATATCTGATACAGGCATAGGCTCATCGTCATTTTTGTCTGTACTAAGCTGTGCATTTACATATTCAAGCCGCTTTAGTTTTTCTGCAAGCTCCTCCGCACGACCGAAAGGTTTTTCAAAATTCGCCTTTGCTTCTTCAAGGTCGCTTTTTGCCTTATCAAGATTAGCGGAAAACTGCTGTATTTTCTGATTTATCTGAATACCTGCAAGGTTTTCGATACGGCGGACATTACCCACATTGTTTCCTAGAGAAACCTCGGAGGTGTATTTCAGAGTACCCTGCAATACAGCAACGCACGGTGTACCGCTGTTGAAGAAATTGCTGTTTGCGGGATTTTTCTCAATGGAAACGTCAAAGCCGAAATACTTGCCCAGCTTTACGCTCTCTCCCGTAGTTGAGCATTTAATGATTGCTTTTTCAATCTGCTCGCCTACATCGGCTCTTTCATCGAAAATCTTCCCGTCGATTTCCATTTTAAACTCTGCATTGTCGGGGTGCTGTTCCTGAAACGACTTTAAATCTCCGCTTGCCTTCTGGAGCAAATCCGCATAGTTGTCAATGGTCTGCGGCAGCTTACGTTCCGCAAGCTCCTGCATTGAAAACACCATTTTCTTATGCTCTGCTTCAAGGTTTTTCAGATTGGCAACATCATTGTCAAGCTGAATTTTCTCCTTAATCATAGGATTGCCCGAAGCGATAGCCTGCATTTGCGAATATGTAAGCACCATTTCGTCCACGTCCTCAGAAACACGCACAGGGTCTTTTGATGTCATAATCTGATTGATGAACTTTGCCTTGTTCGTTATAATGCCCATCATATATGCGTCAAAGGTTTCCTCTGTCAGATAGTGATAAATGCCTACTTCATCAAAATTGTTGCCCTGTCTGATACCTCGTCCGTCCTGCTGTGTAAGGTCAGCAGGCTTCCACGGAATATCCAGATGGTGAATAGCACAAATTTTGTCCTGAACGTTAGCACCTGTTCCCAGCTTTGAGGTCGAAGCGATGATAAAACGCTTTTCGCCCTTTCGGAGCTGTTCAAACATTTCGGCTCTTGCCTTGTCGGTCTGTGCGTCACCAGCAAAGCAGATTTCCTCTTTCAGAATACCACGCTTCACAAGGTCAGCCTTGATTGCTTCATATACCGAGAAATGCTCCGAGTCCTCGTTGATTGCAATGTCACAGAATACGATTTGTACGCCTTTCTGCTCCATAGTGTCACGGTAATTCTGTTCAAGATTATCAAGCAGCTTCATAACCTTGCTGTCGGGAGTAGGCTCTGCTTCCTTGAAAATACAGCGTGAATCAAGTCCCAAAAGCCTTGCTTCGTGCGTTATTTTCAGCATATTGTCAACCGACGGGTCAATGTTGCCGTTGTGGATAGCTTCGGAACGTGCCGCAAGCTCTTTCATATATGCCTTTTGTCTGTCATCGGGTTTTGCAGTAACAACAATCGGCTCTCCTGTTTTCAGCTTCGGCACAGGGAGTTTAATCATATCGGGTGTCTGAATATCCGCAAATTCCTTATACATCTGCATAAGCTCAGGGATATTCACAAACTTGCTGAAACGGTTCTTCATCTGAAAGCCGTTGCCCGCAGGCTTGATTTCAAGCTGTGATACCACCTCACCGAATGTACTCGCCCAATCGTCAAAGGTCTGGAGTCCTGCATTTTGAAGCAAATCGGGGCGGAGGTATCTCTGCATAACGTAAAACTCTACCATTGAATTGCTGACGGGAGTTCCCGTTGCAAAGAGGATATTGTTACAGCCATATTTATCATTGAGATACTGCGTTTTCATAAGCATATCCTCTGACTTTTGTGCGGCTGTTGTCTGTACGCCAGCCACATTTGACATTTTTGTTGTTACAAAGCAGTTCTTGTAGTTGTGAGCCTCGTCGCAGACAAGGTAATCAAATCCCAGCTTTTCAAAGCAAAGGGAGCTATCCTTTTTGGAGGACAACAGCTTTTCCAAGCGTTCCTCAATCTGCCTTTTCTGACGTTCAAGAGCCTTTACGGAAACTCTATCGGTATCATCGACTTCCTCAAGAGCGTCCATAATTTCGTTCAGCTCACGCTCCATAAACTGCTTGCGGTACTGGTCTGACATCGGTATTCTTTCAAACTGTGTGAAAGACATAATTACTGCGTCATAATCGCCTGTTACACAACGGGCGATAAATTTCTGTCGGTTGTCCTTTGTGAAATCTTCGGGACGGGCAACCAGTAGCTTTGCATTTGGATACAATCTCATCCACTCGCTTGCCATCTGCAAGGTAAGGTGCTTCGGAACTACAACACAGCCTTTGTTGATAAGTCCGAGCCTTTTCTTCTCCATTGTTGTTGCAATCATCTCAAACGACTTGCCAGCCCCGACGCAGTGAGCAAGAAGCGTATTGCCGCCCAACTTTCCACGCAGTACAGCGTTCTCCTGATGTGGTCTAAGTTTAATTGCAGGGTTCATACCGGGAAAGGTTTGGTGTGAACCGTCATATTCTCTGCCACGAATTGCATTGAAAAGCTCATTATACCTTTCAACATATTTTTCACGGCGGTCAATATCTTCCCATACCCAGCTTTTAAAGGCTTCCTTCATCTGTCTTGCCTTTTCTTTTGCAAGCTGGGTTTCCTTTGCATTGACCTCGTAATATACCTTTCCATCAACCTCTTTTCTGTCACGGATAACCACATCACGCTGATTGAGCAGATTTTCAAAAATATGATAACTGCTAATACGACTTGTGCCGTAGGTCTGATATGCGGCAATGGAACGGTCCTGATATTTGCCCTCGATTTTGTATTCGCCCATTCTGGTGCGGGTTACGGGGTGTCCGAATATACTTGTATCAGCCTTTGCGTATTCTTTCAGAAATCTGTTGTAATCCTCAACATCAATCCAGTTCGCACCGATACGGACAGAAATTTCACTTGCTTCAAGGTTCTTCGGGATAACCTTTTCAAGAGCCGCAACATTCTTTTCAAAACTGCTGTCGATATGCTTTGCATATTCTCTTGCAATTTTCAGCTTTTCTCTGACATTGCTCGAAAGATATTTGGAAGCCTCCTCATATCCCGACAGCGGTTCATCATCCTTTATTGCGGCGGGATTTCTGAAAATATCATTGCCTAAATCGACAATCAGCTTTTCAGGCTCACAGCCTACAAGCTGTGACATATATGCAATATCCACTCTGCCTGTTCGGTCAAGGGATACCTGTAACGCCTCCTGAGGAGTATCAACCTTTGTTACAGTAACTTCGGGCTGAATGGTACGCTTTGAGAAAATCTCCGCTTTTTCTACCGTCTTTTTCTCTGCATCCACAATTTCAAGTGCCGCAAGGGTATTGAAATCATCGTCCTGCCTGAAACAGCGTTCATTCACACTGTCCGTTATATTTCCGTAAGCCTTTCTGAATTTGTCATACACGGCATTAAGTTCTGTCTGAAGCTCTTTCAGTTCTTCATCGGAACAGCCTGCCGCCTGTGCGTCGATTACCGCCATAGCCGCCTGACGTATTTTGTGCATACCCATCATTCTGTCAAGGGTTTTGCCCGTTTCGGCTACCTGCGTCATAACCTCGTTTTCACGGAAATACAGTTTTCCGTCAACAATGGTATGTGTAAAATTTCGTACCGACGGGTCGGCAGGGATAATATCGGCTTCATCCCGCTGTTTTTCTTCGGCTCTGACTGTTTCAATGCTGCCTTCGATTTTAGCAATAGCCGCTTTGAGCTGTTCCGAAAGAGGAATACTCTCATCGGCAACACAGGTTGTCACTCTGCTGTCATCGCCGTATTTGCCTTTCATTCGCTCATCCCAAGCCATAGTGCCAAGCACCATATCGGGATTATCCACGAAATACTTATTGCAAGGAATACCGTCAGCCGTTTCGCTCATATGAACCCAATCGGGAACCTCAACGGTCATTGTTTCTCTTTTCTTCAAAAAGAGAATATCCGTAGTAACTTCTGTTCCTGCGTTCTGCTTAAAAGCAGTGTTCGGAAGTCTGACAGCTCCCAACAGGTCACAGCGTTCAGCAAGGTATCGTCTTGCCTTTTCGTTCAGCTTGTCCATAGTGAACTTGCTTGTGACAAGTGCAACTACTCCACCCGGCTTCACCTTGTCTACAGACTTTGCGGCAAAGTAATCGTGTATCTTGAAATTATGCTTATCGTAGGCTTTATCGCTGACACGGTAATCTCCGAATGGGATATTACCCACAACAACATCAAAGCTGTTGTTATTAAAAGAGGTCTGCTCAAAGCCTTTAATCTGAATACGCTCCTTTGGATAGAGCTGCTGTGCGATTCTGCCCGAAATGCTGTCCAGCTCCACACCGTAAAGACGGGAATTGTCACGCATATTTTCAGGCATTTTTGAGAAAAAATTACCTACGCCCATACTCGGTTCAAGGACATTACCGCCCTCAAAACCGAATTGCGAAAGTGCCTGATATACACCGTCGGTAACTTCGGGAGGTGTATAGAAACTTGTGAGCGTTGAAGCTCTCGCCGCCTTGTATTCATCGGGAGAAAGAAGCTCACGGAGCTGTTTCTGTTCGGTTTCCCAGCCGCTTGGTGCGGCTTCGCCTAAATTACCGCCTAAACTTTCAGCGGCTCTGTCTGTTGTAAATGCCTGCGGAATACCGCCCCAGCCTACATACTTTGCCATAACCGACTGTTCTTCGGGAGTTGCATAGCGGTTCTCGGCTTCGATTTTCTGCAATACCTGTATTGCTTCAACATTCGCTTTGAACTTTGATTTTGCACCGCCTGTCACAACATCATTAGCGTTGAAATGATATGTGTATGGTACACCGCTTTTCGGCTCATTCTTTGTAACGGTTATCTTTTCGGGAGTGTTTACTGTCGGAGTTTCCGTCTGTTGTTTCTGCGTCGGATCTTCGGCTTTTTGCACAGGTGCAGAAAAAGCCTCATTTTTCAACTTTGCAAGCTCGGCAGGAACATCAAGCTCTGTATTTCTGTCTGCGATTTCGATAAACCTGTCATAATCGGAAATTTCGGTAATAGCAAAGGTTGAAGTCTGCAAAAGTGCGGCGGCAGCTTCATCAAGCTCCATCGCTTCTTCCATTTCCCATTCACCACCGTCAACGGGAGTAAGGTCGGGAGCATAAATTGTGTACTCCACACCGCCCTCGGTCTGCTGAACCTCTATATATGTTTCATCACGATTATCCATAAAAACAGCATGTTCCTTTGCATGCTCGTCTGTAATCTCTACGGGAATAGCCTCTGCTTCTGCCTTTGCTATGATTTTTTCAAGTGGTGATTGCTTCGGTTCTTCGTCGGGAGAAACCCCGTATTCCTCAAGAACCTTTTTAGCCTGTTCAATCACCGCCTCGTCATAATCGTCATCGGGAGTTTTGTTTTTCAAAGTCCGCTTTGCGTCCTTGATACGCTCGTCAATGTCCTTTTGTGTGACATATCTCCCCTCAGCAATGAGCCTGTCGATACGCTGTGAAACCTCGTTCCATTTCAGAAACGCTTCACAATCGAGAGTTGACAGCAAACCTTTTTTGTAGCTTATACCCTTTGCGTCGTGCCATTCATTGAAGCCTGAACGTCCCTGCCCTCCATCACCGTACTCACGTTTCAGAAAAGCAATCTTTTCTTTTTCGGTATGCTCTCCTTTGAAAAACTTTTCAATACGGAATTTGCCGTATTGCACACCGCTTCCGCCTGTCAGCAACTTGTCCTTTTCGTCCTCTGTCACAAAGAACTTAGGCTCATAGCTGAAATCGGATTTTGTGATAAAATCACGCTTCGGAAGCTGTAAATCTTTCAGACGGGAAAGAAGCTCTCTCGGCTTATGGAAATGGAAACGCAGTACATCTCTGTCCTGTTCGTACTGACGAACTAAATCTTCAAGTCCGTCAATATATTTCTGTAAGGTTGCGGAATCGGTAAGACTTGCCTTAATTCTTTCTGTGCTGTCGGGAAAACCGCCCTTGAACATTTCATCGGGAATGAAATATTCTACCTCGCAATCCTGATGAAGATACCACAGCTTGCCTGCAATATCCTTCATATCGTTGTCAATCGCTCGGTCAATAATGTCCTGTGAACAGTATTCGCCGTTTTCAAGCATTTCACCGATACGCTCGGCGGCTTCGCTCCATTCAAGATGTGCGTTTTTGCCTTCAGGAAATGCGGTATTGCTTATAGCCACCGTAATTCCCGTGTTGTCCGTCCAGCTTGACACAAGTGCGGCACTGCTGAAATCGGGAGGTGCATACTTGTATCCTCTGCCGTCCTCGCCAAATTCCTTACGGAGAAATTCAGCGTTTTCGGATACGCTCTTGCCTTTCTGGAACTGTGCTACAATTCTTTCAAGGCTTCTCGGCTCGGCACTTCCTCCACGCAGGACGTGATTTACCATATCCGTTGTGGGAGCAGTATGGGATACTGCAATATTCACAGGCTTCGCTCTTGTTTTCTTTTCTGTCTGCTCTATGGGAACAGGCTCTCCGAAAAATGTGAGCTGTTCGCCCTGTGTGTAAAAGGGTTCAGGTTCAGCAAAAACAGGCTCGGAAATTTCAAGTGCCTTTTCTGGAACAAACTCAAAGCCTGCCTTTGTGATAGTTTCCTGCCACTTACTTTCGGGAGAATTGTATATATTCTTCTCTCCGCTGTCATTCACAAGGGAAATGGAATATGTAGCTGCTGATTTTACTGTCCACAGCTCTCCGTCAAGTTTGACGGTATCGCCCTCTGCCAAATCGTCTGCATAATATCCGTTGACATCGTGAGTAATGGGAGAGCGGAATATTTCAAACTGTTCCAAATCGTAGTTCTGAATATCCGTCAGCTTGTGAGGTTTACCGCCGATTTCGATATATGGGGTATCCTCATCGGTACGCTTTACGGGAACAACGGAGCTTTTTTCACCCTGCGTAACCTCTGCAAATATCTGTCCGTCCCGTTCTGAAAAACTGCGGATATGCAGGTCATTATTCGGCTTGACAACTTCAACGAAAAGTTTCGGCTTTTCATCAAGGTATTTACCCTTGTCGATAAGGTCAGCGGTAAAACTCTGTACCAAATCCCAGCTTAACTTTGACTCCTTTGTACGGGAAAGATAACTGCCCTCCCAAACGGTAAGACCGTCAGCTTCCGCCTTGTATCCTGCACGGACATCATTTATATCAAGCTCTGTATATTCTTCCATACGGAAAACAGATTTCATAAACTCACAGCGTTTATCGTAATCTTCGTTTTCCTTGAAGAACTCTGCAATTTCATCACGCTTGACCTTGAAAAATCTATCGTGCTTCATAATGCCGTTTATGATATTTTCGTCAAGAAGCGGCGGAAGCTCTGTTGTTTTCACAACCTCGTTGTTTACGATAACGGGTTCGTCCTCTGTCACAAGTTCGGGAACATACTCACGGCTCTCCGTTGCCGCTTTGATAATGTTTCTGATTTCCTCTGCCTGCGTGTCGGAAAATCTGTCGGAATGAAATCTGTCAAAGAAATGAACAGGGTCAAACGCCGTGTCTGCATAATCCATAAAGACCATACCTGCCGTTTCGTAGCTGTCAAGGCGGCGATTGAAGTCAGCGTGAAGAAATCTGTCGATAAGATTTTGAACCACTACATTCTGAGCCTGAACACGATTTCCTCCATTATCCTGTGTTCTATCGTCAGCACTCTTGTTTTCTCCCAAGTCTGTATCTCGCTGAACGTTGTCGGACGGGGGTTCTGCTGTCGATACTGTTCGTCCATCTCCTGAAAGCGTTTCTCCGCTTCGCTGTCGATTTCCCTCGGAATTATGCTCCAGCGACCCTCCATCACGAATATCTGAACCTCTGTGGGATACTCCGTTTTCACCCACTCCTGCCACATTTTGCCCCATCTGCCTATCGGCTTTTTCAGAAGTGCCTGTTCTCTGGGGTTCTGTGTGTACTGAATTTCGGGAAGATACTGTCCTGTCGGACTTAATCTGTATGTCATTGCTTCGTTCTCTCCTTTGTTTAAGAATATTTACAATTTCTCGCTCCATTTCCAAGAGAGCGTCCTTTGCCGATTGATTTACGATATTGCAGAAGCGGATAAGGTCACGGCTGTCTTTGAACATATCTGCGGCATTAAGGTTAATACCGCCCGATATTTTCATATCGCTGTCAAGCTCACAGCGGTTTGCGATTACAAATCGTACCGCTGAAACAACCGACTGCTGATATGCCGTAATATTCTTTTCTGACAGCTTTATCTGCCCTACCGCATACTGCATATCAGGCAGACGGCTTTTGATATTGTCCACAGCAACAGCCGCAATAGTTTCCTGAATGTTCTTGCAATCCTTACCGTACTTTTCATTGATAACAGTGGTAAGGTCTGCGGATAAATCCTCCGTCAGCTTCCAAAGCTCAGGAACACGCTTGCCGTTTGTCTGTGAAATATCGAAAAGGTGCTTGCATTTGCTATCCTCGCCAAACACGGCAATACTGTGTTCGCCCTTGTTTACAAGCCTGCCCAGCTTGTTCCAAGTCTCAAGAGTTGCAACCTTTGTGGCATTGGGGTTCTGCTGATATATGAGGGCAGCGTCGGAAAAACTCTGCTTATACATCTTTGCTGAAAAACGCAGAAAATGTGCAAGCTCCTGTTTATCCCGAAGCAGCTTTGTTGTTATGTCTGTCCAGTTTTCACGGACGGTTTGTAGTCTTGACAATAAATATCGCTCCTTCCGTTGGAAAATATTGAATTTTTAGAGAAGTCGTGCTATAATATAGTAAAATGTTTGCTTTGGAAAGACTACCCCAACGGTCCTTGGAAGAACCACATAAACCCACGTGAACTTTTAAAGGGGGGATGCCATATGATTATTAACGGCATTAAAGCACTTGTAAACTCCATTAAATTCACCGGAATTACCATCAACATAGGATTTATAGGTCTAAATTTCGCTGGGGGTTCTTCCAAAGCAAATATTTTTTAAACTAAAGGGGATGTAATAATTGACAACTAATAATCAAATGGGTACATGTGCATTATGCGGAAAAGAAAACATCCAGTTAATGCAAAGTCACCTTATTCCTAAAGCTGTATATAAAAGAATCAAAACATTTAAAAACTCTCGTTTTCGAGAAATGGACGATATACAAAAAATATATCAAGATGGCGAAAAAAGCCAATGCTTTGTCATGACTGCGAAGAATTTTTTAGTAAATATGAAAGAGATTTTTGCAATACCTTTTTAGATAAGTATACAGCCGACAAATTAATTCCTTCCACAATTACGCAAAATATCAACTTTTATTTACTTACCGTATCGTGGAGAATTCTATATGATGATCTATACGTGTATGATTCTTTTAAAGAACGATCTGAAAGAACGGCATTTGAAAGATTAGAATATAAAATAAGACGATATTTAAATTCAACTCACTCCCCTCAACAACAGGAACTAATAGATCAACAACTTATTACAAATTACGCCAATGGTGAACCACAATCTTTTGGCGAAGCGATTGCATTTATTGAAAATATTCAAAAGCTTCAATTGCCTGAAGATATTTCAGAAATTAAAAATTACATCTTTTCACTTTGTGAATTAGGTTACACTGCTCCCCAAATAGAATTGCTCTCACATTGTGTTACAGGTTATTCATTTTCGACTACCACAAAACAGCATTATTGTGTTATAACCTCATATCTCGGCTGGATTTTTTTAACTGTTTATCAATCTAAACATTATATTCAGATTAGCCTTGACACCACTCCATACGATAAAAGCATAACAGATATTGTTAAAGAAGAAACAAACTATATTATTCAAAACATTGTGCAAAAAAGCATTACTGTTCAAAAACAACTTGACGAAACAGGCTTAAGGGAAAAAATAAAGAAAAGATATTCAAGCCAGTAATATCCATTTTTCGCCACCCACAAATCCCCTACCATTTCAGAAGATGTTGCCTGTGTTGCATTTATATTCTGTCAACACATAGAACTGCATCAGGAAAACTTTGCTTATAACTCTATATGGAAAAACGTAGAGAATGTTCATGCAACAGCTTATATCAAAGAAACTTGTCCAACCAGTTGACACAGATAAGTTCAAATTTTAACATAAAAATTTCGTTTCTTTAGAAAATGATTTTAAAACACCATATCCCTATTATATTTAAAATAAAGTATAATAAATTAAGATTTACGAATGGAGCGTTATTATGAACAATGACACAATGCAGCCAAACGGTTGGTTCCATTTTCATAAAGGACACTATTTGGAAGATAATGTTTCAAAAAGCCTAAATAGGATTACAAATGATGGATATTCAAAAATCCAATGTAAAGATGAAAATGCAATGGACTATCTCTATACAGATGCTTGGATATTTCTACATGGTTCATGCCACTTGTTTGCTTTGGCTTTACATAAAGAATTTGGATATGAAGTGTATGAAATAAGAGATTATGATGATTATATGCGACATGTATTTTGCAAAGCAACATATAGAGGTCAAGATGTCTATATTGATGTTAGAGGTGTAACCACGGACTTTAGTGAATGTATGTCTGACTTTCAAAATATGTTTTATAACTCATTCTATTATGGAGTTTATCGTATTGTTGCTCGCAATCTTGAAGAAGATATGAAGTTGGGTGATGAGGGTGATATGACAGGATACTTATTTGCCCAATCAATTATAAAGAAATATCGTAACTTTTATGATACTTCATTATAACTACTCTAACTCAAAATGATTTTACTGCGGAAACCCAAAAGCTAAACTGGCAGTGGGCTTCCGCATTTTAATTTATGCACCACGCTTTTTCTTACCGTCCACAAACTCCTCCATCTTGAGGTTCACATACTTGCCCGTATCTTCAAGAGAAAATACCGCACTGTACTTATTTCCCTTTGATGATGTGCAATTCTTCAGCGTAACTTTGCCCTTTGAAAGCAGTTCCGCAATCTCGTCAGCCTTGTAGTTTCTGCCGATACGCTTGTCCTGCTTATAAATAAAGAATCCACACTTGTCACGTCCTGCGGAGCAACTGAAAGCCTTGCTGTTTTCTATAACAGGACTTCCACAGCGAGGACAGTTGCCTACACTTACTTTTCGTGTGACTTTGACACGATTGCCTCTGTCCTTTTCGTAAGCGATAATTTCAGAAACGCTGTTCTTGATTTCATCAAGCAGCATATCCGCATTGCCGTTGCCGTTTTCAATATCGGAAAGCACCTGTTCCCAATGTGCGGTCAACTCTGCCGATTTTACATTATCGGGAACAGAAGCCGCAAACACTCTGCCGTAATCGGTTGAAATAAGCTGTTTCTTCTTACGCTCGATATATCCTGCGGCAATAAGTTCTTCGATGATTGAAGCTCTCGTTGCGGGAGTTCCAAGACCTCTCTCCTTGACAAAGCCTTTCAGTTCCTTATCGTCAATCACACGGTCAATGTTTTCCATAACCGCAAGCAATGTACTTTCCGTAAAATGCTTTGGCGGCTTTGTTTCGCCCTGTTTTACCTCAATGTTATCTGCAGTAAAGGTTGCGTTTTCGGAATAAAGTACAGATAACACCTTGTCTGTTTCCTCATCAAGCTCCGCAGGCTCGGACAACTTGTACTGCTTCCATCCCCATTCAATCGGAGTTTTGACAGTCAGCTTGAAAATCTCATCCTCAACAAGAAATTCGTACTTTGCTTCGGAGTAGATATACGGCTTGTCAACGGCACAAAGGAAACGGTTGATTACCAGTTTTACAATACGCTGTTCGTTATCGTCCAACTTCTCATCGTCAAGCCTGCCGATGAGATTTGTAGGAATAATGGCGTGGTGATCCAAAATCTTGCTGTTGTCAATGATACGCTTGTCAATCACAAGCCCCTGCTCCTGCAAATGCTGAACACGCTCGCCGTCATATCCCGCAAGGCACTTTACGATACTCTCGACAAGCGGTATCATATCGTCCGAAAGATAACTGCTGTCTGTACGAGGATAGGTAAGGAGCTTCTTTTCATAAAGGCTCTGTGCCGCCTTTAACGTATCGGCGGCTGTCATACCATACACATCGTTTGCCTCCTGCTGTAAGGAAGTCAGACTGTGAAGCAAGGGACGGTTTTCCTTTTTCTGCTCTGTTTTTGAGGAAGATACAACGGCAATCTTTCCGACGCATTTTGCCCTCACGGTTTCTGCCTGCTCTGCGGTATCGAAAACATTTTCACATTCAGCACCGTTTTCAAGGACTACCTTGTAAAACGGTCTTTTTGTAAATGCCGCAATCGCTTCATCACGGTTCGCAACGAGATTAAGGACAGGGGTCTTAACTCTGCCAACCTTGTGGCTGTCATCATTTACAATACTGTAAAGACGAGAAAGACTCATACCGAGTATCCAGTCTGCCTTTGCTCTTGTGAAGCCTGCCGCAAAAAGGTTGTCCTTTTCATTTCCGTCAAGCAGATTCTTCATACCCTGCTTGATACTTTCATCGGTAAGTGAGGAAATCCAAAGGCGTTTTGTCGGCTTCGTACAACCAAAGTAGTTGTATATGTAACGGAAAATACATTCGCCCTCACGCCCAGCGTCACAGGCATTGATAATTTCCGTTACATCATCACGGCTGATGAGCTTTTTAAGCAGCTTAATCTGACCGCCGTAGCCGTTAAGCGGAAGCAGCTTGAACTCATTTGGAATAAGAGGAAGTGTGTCAAGCTCCCAGCTTTCCCAGCCGTAATCTTCGGGCATTCCGATACCGAACAGATGTCCGAGAGCGTTGGTTACAATGTAGCCGTTGCCCTGCCAGTAAAATGTTTCGCCTTCGGAAATCTTTTCCGTTGCTCCTATGCAATAGGCAATGGAAGCGGATACCGAGGGCTTTTCTGAAATGATAAGTCTAAACATATTAAACTGCCTCCTTTTCTTTTTTCAGCAACATCGCTGCAGGAATAATCAAATTCTGTTTGAGAATATCCGAAACATCGGTTGTTATATCAAACATAAATTCCCACACATCGAAATCCTCAAACAAGTCTGTTTCAACTCTGTATGTATTCTTTACTCCATCGTTGATAACCTCAATTCTGTAAACAAGTGCTATTTCACGCTTGTCGAGGTCGTAATAAATATCGTATCCACGCTTAATTCTCTCGCCCGAATCGCAAATATAGTGTCCGATAATAAATGTATCAAGGTATATCGCTCTTTCCATAAGAACACCATTTTCCTTAACACTGTCGGGATAAATCTCGTCGATATAGTTATCTCCTACATAAAAAATGTAACGGTAAACAGGTGTAATTCCGAACCACTTTTTAGGGATTTTCTCAAATGTAGAAAAAGCCGAGTCCACCAGCTTTTTTATATCCTCAACACTCTCATAAGGGGACTGCTCTATACAGAATTTAAGCATAGCTTCTTTTAAATCATCTGCGATATTTACATATCTTATCATTCATCACTCTTCCTTTCCTCCGTATTTGAAACAACAGCGGCTTTTTCTACCGCTGTTTCTTCAATATTCTGTGTATCGGGTTCAGCTTCATCTTTGGAAAGAATGCCGCTGAAATCTCCGATTTTCACAGCTTCACGCAGAGCGTCAATATCATAACCGCCCTTATTGATTATCTCGCAGAGAGAGGACATCTTAACCCTCTCCAGCTTTGTCATAAGCTCGCTTTCCTTGCTCTCAAAGGTTTTGAGCATACTTTTATGATAATCAATCAGCTTCTTGGTTTTCCTGATATTATCTCTGCATTTAGCAAGCTCTTTGGTGTATTTTGTTTCTCTGTCCAGCACTATTTCCGCCCCTTTCTTATTTTGGTGATTATATATGCCAGCGTAAGACCGCCGAGGATAACACCGTCGGAAATACTGAAACGGAAATCACAATTCATATCCTGAGCCGTACTGCTTCCGATATTGCCTATGCCGGTTACAAGGCTGACAGCAATAACTACTCCGAAAACTATGAGAATGACAGTAAAAACCTTGTCATTCTTCGGCTTGTTCAACTGCTTGTCAGTTTCCTTTTCAAACTCACGGTCTTTCATCTTCTTGAAAAAATCAAACATATCAACCACCATCCAACATTTTATTTATCTGTTCCAAGTACATATTGTACAGATCCTTTTCTTCATCGCTGAAATTATACGAAGCCAGCACTTCCTCCAGAGTGTGATTTGTAACCTCACCATTGAGCCATTGATGGTCAACGTCACAATAGTAAGTTGTAGTCACAACCACATACTCATTCGGAGTGCCTTGGTTATACACCGTTGTTGTTACTTTCTTCTTACAGTTATCGCCGCTGCAATGAGCGTATGTGTAGTAATAATCAAAGGTAAAGAATTTATCAACAACCGCCTGGATTTCCTCGTCCGTAAAATTAAATTCAATTTCCGTAGTTTCCCCATCCAGCTCACGGTATCGGAGAACAGCAAGAATAGCGATAATCTCATTGTGCTTATCAACTATGATTTCATCGTTGCCGTACTGATTAAGCTCGCTGATTTCGGAGTAAGGCGGATAGGAAATTCTGTCGCAGACAAAACCGTCAACAATTTCGTCAACCTCGTCCTGCTTTTCATCCACATACTCCACAATAACTGTCTTATAATCATTCAGCACTTCGATTTCGTCCTTTTTCTCCGTTTCGGGAGAGCTTAACCACGAAAACAGACTTGTTATCAATGCTGTTATTACCGATACAATTCCCGTGATAAGAACCACAATCAGCAGAATAGCCGCAACTGCGCCAAGAATTATCAAACCTGTTTTTGATGAAAAAATCTTCTTGATAACCGCCGCAGTTTTCTTTGCAGCTTGTGCTGTTCGCTTAGCATTTTTCTTTATATTTCTGACCTGAACACGGGTATCCTTCGGCATATTCTTTATGGCATATCCAGCCTTAACGGTTGTACGGGCAGTATTGAGAACAGCTTTTCGTGTATTGTCAACATAACGCAGTTCCGTAAAACCCTGCTTAATGGTTTCCGTTCCTGTATCGGTAATTTTCGACTTGTCAATCTGTGTTTTGAGGAGCTGCTGTCCAGTATCCTTTGCCACATTTGCAACGCTCCCTCTGACCGAAGTTGCTATTTTGGAAATGTCCTTTCTTGAACCCAGCTTCACGCCGTTTTTAACCATTGTCTTTATACTGCCGATACCGTTTGAAGTGCTTTTTACGGCCGTTCGGAGCATACCGCCTGTCTGTGCAACCGTACTGCCTGCACTCTGAACGGTCTTGACCATTTCAATAGCTTCCGAACCATCGCTGTCCGTTTCGGCGGTTGTATATTTCTGATTTTCAAGTCCACGCTGTTTAATGCCAATAGCACGGGCTTTGACCTTTTTTCGCCACAACTTATCTGCTTCAAGCATCTTTTCTTCAAGATTTTCCGAAGCCTTGAAAAACTCTTTAACGCTGTCGGAATATGTAAGTCTTGAAGTGCGTATATATTCCGTGCTTCTCTGCGTCTTTATGAAGCTATTGTCAACCGACGTTTTTACAGTCGGTGCGGAAATCTGTCCGCCCGTCTGTATAAGGCTCGGCTGTGAACTCATTTCCAGCTTTACAGAGGAACTGTGCGTAACCTCGTAAGCTACAGAACGATGTTCGGGTCGGCGGTAGTGCTGTGCTGTCAGCTCCAACTGCATTTCACGGAGTATTGCTTTCTTGTGATCGGTTGAAACCACAGCAGAATGAAGCTGAACAGCATAGTGATTCATAACCTTGTTCTGTGAAGAAATCACCCCATCGGAACGATTTATTGCTGTCTTTAATTCCGACATAACACCGCCCCTTTACTCTTTCTGTACCTCTTCCAGCTTTGTTGTCATAAGATCATACAGTTCATTATGCGGGAACTTATCCTTGAACGGAATAATAGATCCGCCGCAGCAGATAAGTCCGTGTCCGCTTTCGCTGTTTGTTACATAGGCAAGAAGATTGTCCGAAATATTCAGAATTTTAGCAAGCTGAATACGGTCTGACGTTGCCTGATTCAACATCATAACAAAGTCTGTATTTGACAGCATTGAACGAGCAGTTTCAGATTTCAGCAAATCCTCAACATTCTGCGTGATACCCGTTGGAACACCGCCCCATTTTCTTGCCCTCTTGTAGAGTTCAAAGAGGAAGTTTGCGGAGTATTCATTTGCAAAAAGCAGATAAATTTCGTCTAAGTAAATCCAAGTACGCTTGCCCTTTGCACGGTTCATAGTAATTCTGTTCCATACATAGTCAAGAACAATCAGCATACCCAGCGTTTTAAGCTGCTTGCCAAGATCTTTAATATCGTAGGAAACAACACGGTTTGTTGTGTTTACGTTGGTCTTATGTGCAAACACATTCAGATTACCCTTGATATACAGCTCAAAAGAAAGTGCAAGACCCTGTGCTTCCTTTTCAGGTTGTGCTTTAAGATTATCGTAAAATTCCATAAGGGTAGGAATTTTTTCGGGATTGAAGTCCTGCAAATATTCCGCATAGGTGATATTCAGACAACGGTCAATAATAGTCTTTTCCTTTGCTGTAAGTCCCTGCTTGCCTACAAGACATTCACAGAACGAAAGAATAAAATCAGACTTCATAATGAGAGGGCTTTCATCATCGGAATAATCCTTTGACATATCAAGAGGATTGATAAAGTTTGCGGACGCAGGTGAAACATTGATCGTTTCGCCGTTCAGAGCTTCTACAAGGTTTGTGTATTCTCGCTCAGGGTCAATGATGATAATATCATCATCCGTTGCAAGAAATACGTTCAGCATTTCTCGTTTCGCTGAAAAGCTCTTGCCGGAACCGGGCGAACCAAGAATGAAGCCATTGGGATTCTTCAGCATAAGTCTGTTGAAGATAATCATGTTATTTGAAAGTGCGTTCAGACCGTAATACATCCCGTTCTGCTGGGTTATCTCCTTTGCGGAAAACGGAAGAAATACCGCCGTACTTTCTGTTGTAAGGGTTCTGCGAATGTTGAGAGTGCAATTACCGAGAGGAAGAACGGATTGCAGACCCTTCTCCTGCTGAAATTTCAGCGTTGATATGGAACAGATATGCTTTCGCACAACCGCTTCAATAGTTTCGGTATTGTTCTCAAGCTCGTCAAAATCCTTTGCCGTAACCATAATGATTACATTGTTAAGGAACATCTTCTGATTTTTGGAACGGAGGTCGTCAAGCAGTTCCTCAGCTTCAATAAGGCTGTGCTTCAAATCTTCATTGATAACGTCGGACGTATATCCCGACTGAATTGCCTTTTTCTCTGCCTGTAATTTATTCGCTCTCATAGAGGTAAGCTGATGATTTACGATTTTCAGAGCCTTGTAAGGGTCTACGGGAGCAATGTTCACCGACACCATAACATCAAGGTTTGTATTTACAATATCCGTAAGAAGATTATCCTTCAGACTTGCAGGCATATCCTTGATGAACATTGTACGGGCGTACTTATCGTTCCACATAAAGTAGTCCTTTTTGAACTCAAAGTAATCGGGACAGCAGTACGCTCTTTCTGCCTGACGCTTAAAGTCCTTATCATCGAACTCGCGAATTTTTTCATCAACATTTCTGAAAATATCCTTGAGAAGATTTATTCTTTCATTGCTTGTGAGTGGTGTAATGATAGAACCGATTTTCTTGAAGGCGTTTGCAAGCTCCAAGTCGATAGTCACGAACTTCGCCTGCGCCGCTTCAAGGTCAGCCGCCTGAACTGTTACAGTCAGATACTTGTTGCGGATAATACCGTTCTGTCCCTGTTCCATCTTCTCAACCAGCATATCATTGTAAACGTCGATATAGTGGTCGAAGCTGTCACCCTTGTGGCGGAGCAGAACCATTTTGTTGAAATCCTCCTTATTCACACGGTTGTTGTGAACCGTAATCTGAATGTCGGCGGAAGTGTCAAAGGTATTGATAACGGAACAGTATGCAAGGAAGATTGCTTCCTGTTCCTCCTGCTTTGCAATAGTGTAATTCACATCTTCAAAGCGATAGGTCTTGCTGAATTTATTTTCATCGACCTTGAAAAGATACTTGTCGCAGACACGCTTATATGGAAGCGTTTTCTGCGTTGTTTTCGGTACAACACGCTTATTCTTTGTACGCTTCTTTTTAGGCTTTTTACGCTTCTGCTGGTTAAGACGGATTGCGTCACGTTCCCTTGCAGAAAGCTGTGAAATGTCACTTTCATTGGTCAGCTTCTTCTTTTTATTTTTCATAAAGTAGACAGCCGCCGCAACTGCTGCACCGAACACACCCGCAAGAAGCAGAAAACCAGCTATGCTTTTGCTCTGATTAGGAACTTTTTCAGTAATTTCGGGAACAACGGTAATTGCTGATGTTTCCGCAGAGGTAATGGCTTCAAGTATTGTAACCTCCGTGACCGTTTCGCTTACCCCTGTTTCCGACGGAACTGACGATACTGCTGTTTCTGTTCCCTCGGTTTCTGATTCTTCGGGAACTTCCGTAACTGCTGTAACTGCCATCTCTTTTTCTGTCTGCAAGGGTAATTCTTCTGTCTGTGTGAACTCATCACTATGTACCTCCGTTATAGTTGTAAGCTCCGTTTCGGGAGCAAGATATTCTGTTCTTGTATATACGGGAACAGACTTTTTTGTTTGTGCTTCCGTAGCTTTGGCGGTCGTTTCAGCCGCCGTTGTCTGCCAGACTTTCGTCGTTGTTTCGGGTTCGTCTGCATATATTTCAACGGGAACTCCGTCCTCGTCAAGTATTTCATCTTCGTAAACAAAATTATCCATGTCTGATACCTGCCTTTCTAAAAAATCTTTTTACTGCCGATTTGCTTTCCTTTTCCTCAATTTCAGCCACAAGCTCGTCCGATATGTATTCATTGCGAAGCTCCATAAAAATCGGCTCGTAGGAATACACTCGCTTCCGCGACGTGAAATTGTGATATATAAACTCAACAGCAAACTGCTCAAAGGTCATATCATTGTAACGGAAAAAGCCTGCGAGCATAAGCGGTGCGGCAATCAGAATTACAAGCCACGATAACGCTTCCTGCGGAATAAACTTATTACCGAAAATGTACAGCGGAACGCAGATAAGAAGTGCAACACCTGCACATATACTCTGACGAAGCGTTAAACCGAAAAACAGCTTTTCACGATAATTCTTAATCTCTTTCGGAATACGGATTTCAATCATAATTGCCATCCCCCCAATCCTTTGTTGTCTGCCTGTCCTCGAACTTGGACAACGTGTACGCAAGGTACACACCGCTTACCAAGCCGATGATTATGAAAGCAACAATAATAATCTCAAACATCATCGGAATAACCTCCTTTGACAGTCGTTCAGGCTTTCTTCCTCTTGTGACGGATAACACATACCGCCGTACAGATACCGCCTGTGATTACAGCAGCTCCAGCCGCAACAAAAGCTACAATACATCTCTTATTCATTCAAAAAACTCCTTTCAGCTTGTCCATTCGATAATTTTGTGGATAACATATATAAGGGATAGTGTTCCTGCAATAATCATCGTAATGGGGTAAATATCCTCATAGTGAATTTTCATAAGGTTATTTTTCCTTTCGTATTTCGTAACATTCTGCATCAGCTATATATCTGACCGTTATTCTCGGTTCAAAACGCATTATGTCTCTTATCTGCTCAAAGTTGAAAACATAATCGGCTTTGCCTTTGCGTATTTCTTCAAGTGCGGAATTTATAAGCTGAACATAATATGCATCAAGGGTTGTAACACCATCATCGAAGCACTTGTTATTGCTGTCAACGTGCCTTTTCAGCTTAATGTCATTACTCTGCGGAACTATATCACGCAGGCTGTCAACAACGTAATCCATAAAAACAGTCATATTACTCGGATAAAAATCCGAACACGCTTCTTTACGACCATAGCATTTGCGGCAGCAATGCGAACAATTATGGGATACTCCCACCTTTTTCAATTCACTATGTAAACTCATTTTATTTTCCTCCGTTATTTATCAAACACCGACAGCCTGCCTTGCCCATTGTCCGCTTTTCGCAACACCCAATGCCAATGCAAGTGCCGTTATTGTAATACCCATCGAGTCCGTTCCTCCCAGCAAATCAGCTACTTGTGCAAATGCGTAGAACATCACCATTACCACAAGTCCCTGCAAGCAGACAGCCGCATAGCTCTTGATGAAAGCCTTTGCACTATCGTGCCAGCCTTCACCTGCAAAGGTTGCAAGCGGAATAGGAGAAATTACGGTATATACGATAATTTCAAAAAGTCTGCCGATAAGGATAAGATTGATTACCCAGCAAGCTCCCATAAGAATAAGGAACGTTGGCATTGCTTCAAGGTATTTCATAAGGTAGTTCAGGTTCAGAAATCCTGCATCAGCAGGCTGTGCAATAATAGCGTCTGTGTTGAACGATGACAGAAATCCGTAATTCGTTTCTCCCAACGTGTCCGCTATGTAATTAAAGCCGTTAAAGAGGATATCCATTATTCCTCTTGCGTTCTGAACGATTACCTTTGCAAGAATAAACTTGAAAAACAGCTTGAACACCTGTTCATAACTTTGTATTTTCAGAAGCATAGCGTCATTGCATAGCTGTATCGCAAAGAACATTGATACCAGTACGAGAGCCACACCCTCTACTGCTGTCATAGCTGTATCGATTACCGTAATACTGCTGTCAAATGGAGATATTGTCAGGGCATTTATAGCGTTATCAAATGTGTAGTTTATTACGTCGAGCCAAGTTCTGACCCATTCTTCAATGGTTGCCCATTCAATCATTGTCCCTGTCAGCTCCTTTCAGTAAATTTCGGAAAAGCCTCTGCCACTGCGGAAGCTTCTCCGAAAAGGCTTGCACTTACGCTGTGAACATATCGTAAGCCTTTGCAACAGCGAATACGATGAAGCCTGAAGCAAGGCACATAAGACCTCTTGTCTTACCGTCGGCGGAATCGTCCTTGAAGCCCATAGCAAACTGGACAGCACCGATGAAGCCGATAACAAGACCGATTCTTGCTACCCAGTCAACGATAAACTCAACTACTGTGTTAAAGGTTTCAACACCCTCGGAAGAGGCTCCATCAGCCGCAAAACAGGTAATGCCCATACAGGACATCGCCATTGTTGCAGCCATAATACCTGTTGTAATTCTGCTGATTGAGCGCATTCTCTTTGCTTCACGCTGTTCGTCGGTAAGCTGATTATTAGGCGTGAAATCCTCCTTGAGATTGGTTTTCATCTTAATCTGCTTTCTCTTGATAGAAGCCTTGAAATCTGCGAACTTGTCCTTAATAAATGTAATAATTCTCCTCATATGTAAACTCCTCCATAAAATTAAATAACATCGAAATTGTCGAGATAGCTCTCGTCTGTTACCTCTGTAAAAGGCGGTTTCAAATTCGGCTCTGCCGTTACTACCATTTCGGTATTATCAAGATTTGCAGGTACAAAGCCGTGCTTCGGGTCTTTTGGGAACTCCTTTGCACCGATGAACGTATGCACCTGATTGCCGATTATATCTTCAATGGTGACAGACTGCTCATAATTTTGGTCGGGAGCTTCTTCACTTGAAGTTCTACGGTCTGATATTTCCGTTTTGATAACGAAATTGCCGCTTGTGCTTTCTGAATCCTCAACAGGTTCGGAATGTAAATCATCGTTTTCCTGCTCATCGCAAGAACCATATTGTACCGTCTTTATATCGCTGATTAGGTAGGCATTGTCCTTGTTTGAGTCCTCCAACAGCTTGTAATTCGGGTGCTTTTCAATCACGAATTTGTCGCAGAAAAACGGATATATACCACGGACGAACAGAATACACTCGTTATCTTTCATAACCTTCAGCTCGTCCACCGTCATAAGCTCACGTCCCAAGATACCGTCATTTTCAGAGGTTGAACCATTCTTTCCTCTTGTACGGTTATGGGAACGGGTATCAATAGTTTCCTTGCCCAGCGTTTTGGAAACGTGTTCAAGAGTTGTCGGTTCCTGACCGCCCAAGAATAACAGGCTGTCGCAGTTACCGAGTACGTTTTCCCAGCTATCCTTATACATCTTTTTAAGCTGCGAAAGGTTTTGTATAATGACGTTTGCCGAAATTTCCATAGAACGCATTGTTGCCAACAGCTCCTCAAACCGAGGAATAGTTCCGACGTTTGCGAACTCGTCCAGCAGACAGCGGACGTGAAAAGGAAGTCTGCCGCCGTGCTTGAAATTGGCTCTATCATACAGAACATCGAAAAGCTGTGTATACATCATAGCCGCCAAGAAGTTGAAAGTGTCATCTGAGGACGGTATGATAATATACATTACGGTCTTTTCATCACCTATTATTTCAAGGTGAATATTGTCACAGCAGGTCAAGTCCATAACTTCGGGAATGTTGAACGCCTGCAATCTTACCGCAGTAGAAATAAGGATAGATTTTGCTGTATCGCCTGCCGCCTTTTTGAAATCCTTGTAGTATTTCAGGCACATATATCTGTTTGCAGGCTTTGCTGTTTTTGCAAGGTCAATGAGGTTCAGACTTTTGAACTGCTCATTGTGTTCGGCTTCCTCTGTTTTATATTTGTCGGGAAATTCAAGTGCGTCAAAGATAAGGTCAAGGTCGGATTGGTAATCGTCGCTGCCCTCTTTAACCTCCGCTTTTTTCAGGAGCTTCATAACCTCCGAAAAATTCTGCATTGATTTATCCTCGCACTCAACAAGATAGAAACAGAGTGCCGCCAAAAGTGCCTTTGTGGAGTCGTCCCAGAACTGATCGCCTCCACCGCCGCCCTCCTTTGAGGTGTTCTTCATCAAGATGTTTACCATCTTGATTACAGCGGTTGCACTGTAATTTCCGTCAACGTCATAAATGTAGTTGAATGGGTTGTAATTGTGAGAGTGAGCCATATCAATAAGGTTGAACACCTTTATTTTATAGCCGTAGCTCTCCAGCATTTTTCCCGTAGAGCGAAGAAGCTCGCCTTTAGGGTCGGTGCAGACATAGCTTGTGTTTGCTTGCATAAGGTTCGGCTTTACATAGAAACGGGATTTACCCGAACCTGAACCGCCGATAACCATAACATTGAGGTTTTTCCTCGTCTGCCTTGTGTTAAGGGACATTTTCACATCATTTGTAAGAATGATGTTATTGTCCATAACAAACTCGCCTTTTTTCGGTTTAGGCTGGTCACGGGGCTTCTTCTCGCCCTTTTTCTTTTTAGGCGGCTTATCCAAAAGCGAAGCAATTTCTTTCTTGTTCGCCCACCTTGAAGAACCGTGTTCCTCGCCCTTTCGGTGAAATTTCTTCTTGCCTGTGATTTTCATCAGCACATAAAGTCCGATACCGAAAGCGGTAAAAACGGGAAACATAACGGCATTGCCGCCAGCCTTGACCTGTTCAAAGACAAGCTCAGTGTCCATAAGGGTTGTTTCCAAGCTGTTTGCAAGGTTATCAAAATCAACCTTGCCTTCTTCATTTGTTGAAAGGTCAAAACACGCTCCCAACGAAGCCGCAAAATAAATCACAAACACGGCAAGCACCGCATAAATGCTGATTGTAACGAAATCAGGCTTTTTTGCTACTCGGCTCATTTGCGTGACCCCCTATCCAGCTTTTTATGCTTGATAGCGTCGGCTGTCAACGCCGCCTTTGCTTTAGCCTTTTTCAGCAGATTGTTTACAACTGTCTGCTTCTGTGCCTTGTCGATGATTTTATCTGCCTTTACCGATGTCATTCCAAAGCTGTCCATAAGCTGTTTCTTTGCGGTTTCCTTGTCAGACAAATCAAGTCTGACTACCGTAGAACCGCCACGCACCGTAAATGCGGACTGCGTTTCACGCTCAATAAAGAACTCCTTGAACTGAACCTGCTTCGGCTCATCGACAAAACCAAGCCTTTCGGCTTTTGTCATAATCGCCTTGACCGTTTCCGTATCCTCAATCTTTAAATGCTGACGGATACTTTTTTCAATCTCGGCTCTGTCCCGTGTGTTTGCAGAAAGCACAACGAAATGCCCTCGCTCATCGGTAATGGTGAGTTTCGGAGTATCTTCCTCCTGAAACTGCATTTTCGCAAATGAGAACTTATCCGTCAGAACATTCTCGTTTTCAAACTTGATGTCCTTTTCGTAATAAGCCATCTGCTCAAGCTGCCTTGAACCGCTGAGATAATATCCGAGCTGTTGGTCGGACATTTTTGCGGCAAGTGCGTTTGCTGCTTCCACAGCCTTTACTTTTGAAAATCCCATTCGCTCCTGCAATACTCTTTCAAGTTTTGCTTTGGTACAGAAATTCATTTTAAGCGATTTTCCCTGAGTGGTATCATCGACCGTAATTTTCAGCTTCCCTTTTTCATCTTTCTGCACATCAATAGCGGTTTGGGAAAGCTCGCTGTGAAGCTTTTTGAAATTCTCCACAGCCGCCTCCATCTGCTTTTCGTAAGCAGCGCCGAAAATACACTTGACGCCATTCTGCGTTTCCATAAAATTCACAGGTATATCGTGATCTGAACAATACATCTGGAAACCTTCAACCTGTTCCTTTTCAATGGTAATCATTCGCTCGGTCTGTTCGGGCTGCTTTAGCTTCTCTCGGACAATATCCTTAACAATGGCATTTACCGCTTCCTTATCCTTTTCATTGAAGAAAAGGGAAAGGGTATTTTCTTTGCCGTGTTCCTGTATCGCCGCAACAGGAATGTCCATTTCTTTCGCCCGTTTGAGAAATTCTCCGTAATCCTCCTTTGCAAAGGACGGGAGCATTGTGACTTCGCCACCCTCTTTCAGCTTCTGGTATGTCACCTCGCCGCCGGACAATACCGTCTGCTGATTTTCGGACTGCTTCAGCCGTGCGGCTTCTCGTTCATTTTCGATTGCAACCTTGAGCATATCCAAAAGGATTTCGGTTGCCTTTGAAACGATTTGCGTTGCAACGCTTACGCCTGCACTTGCTACATCATCTCCGTGCATATTCTCTGCCTCCCTTCTGAGTGGTATGTGAAAGGAGCAGATTAACCCCTTTCACATATTCCGGTCACTCAGAGGGCGTTTTTATAACCCAAAGAAAAAGATTTGTAGCAAATTATAAATCGAAATAATTATTCAAGGTCATAATTGTACAACTTCGCCATTACTTCCTTAAATGCTCTGATACTCTTTGAAACTGCTGCTTGTGATACACCTTCAAGCTCTGCAATCTCTGCTTCCGTGAATTTATGCAGATGATACATCATTCCACGCTTGTAAACCTTATCGTCGAAAAACTGTTTAAGGTATTCCAAGTACATATCGCTATGTATCTCTTCATCGGGAGCCTGCGTCACCATTCCCAGCTTTGCTTCGTAATCTTCGTTGCCGAGATAGATTTTCTTCAATCCGTGCCTACGCTCACGAGAACGCTGTCTTTCACTTTCTCTGCGAGCTGCTTCAAAAACCTCCAGCACATCATCTTCAACGATAACCGTAGTTTCCTGTGAACAGTTATTTTTATATACACTTGCGAGAACAAGGCAGTTTTTACCGTCCTCGGTCTTATATACTTCAACTTTGATTTCTTCATCTGACATAGTCGTTTCCTCCGAAATTTTGAATTTTTGTGTGAATCAAAATTTCGGATCGGAGGAGAACGACATCGTTCCATACCTTTTAAATACGGAAAAACAAAAAATCCCCTGTCATACGGTATAAACCGCATAACAGGGGATAACACTAATATTTCATCGCAAATCTGAACACACAGTTCAGTATGAATGCTCACGAATCCCGTAGCAAAAGCTACTCTTTTTTTGAGCAATCAATATTTACTTTTATGCCTGTGAGATATGCTTGTATTCGCTGCTTAAAACAGGCAGCGAAATGCAGGAACTACTCCAGCACATAAAAAACCTCCAGTCCAAAAACTGAACCGGAGGAATTAAGACAGCAAAATGCTCCTCGTCACAATTCAGTTTTTTTTGACGAGGTAATTTGCATATTTCGTTTTGAACCAACAGTACACTTTAACGCAGAACCTCTATGCCATTATAATTTCGACAGATTTCTGTATAATTATATACAGCGGAGGTGAACTGCAAGTGCATACTGAACCTGAAACACTCGGTAAAATTATTAAAGCTGCACGACAGCGTTCCGAACTCACAATGGAGGAGCTTGCAGAACGCATAGGCATTACCGAGCGATATTTGTATAGAATTGAAAATGAGGGCAAAAAGCCAAGCTACGATATTCTTTACAAGTTAATCCGAGAGTTGTCCATTTCACCGGACTTGATTTTCTACCCCGAGAAACCGTCCAAAGAATCCGAGGTAGAAAACCTTATCCGTATGCTTTACAACTGCGATGAGCGTTCTCTGGAAGTCGTCAAAGCAACTGCTAAAGCCTTGATAGGTACAGCTTCAGAAAAGTAATTGCGTACATACCAAACAAAAAGAGCCGATGAACTGTTATTTCTCAAGTTCATCGGCTCTGCACCTTTGCGTCTGGCTCTTTGATAACTGTAACTTTTAAATTTTTAGCTTCGATTAAATGCTCCTGCTTGCATTTCGGACAGTAGAGAGGATAGTTTATAAGAATTGTATCCTCTCTTATTCGGTCACGGGTTTTGCCTTTGCAAGTCGGGCATAGAAGCCATTCTGTTCTATCCATTGAGTACCTCTTTATAATTAAAGAATATAGTCGGTAATACAATTATACCAGTGGACATAAACCTCGCCGTTCACGGTAATTCGCTCATTTTCAGGAAGAATTTCCGTCCAGTTTTTCTTATAGCGGTCTTTTGCCCAATCGTTACGGTTAAATCTTCTCCAAAGAATAGTCCTGCCGTTCTTGTCGAGATACTGTTCACTGACAACACCGCCATCATAGGTTTCGATGTCCATAACGCAAATTGTATCATAAGATTTACCGCCGATTTTAACCTCGTATCTTCCAACGACATCAAGTAAAAACGGCTTATCAGCAGCAGTAATTTCACTGCCGTTACGGATAATATCTCCCTTTACAGACAAATTGACTTCATTTCCGCAGTTGTTTTCGCCAAAACCCCAGTTCGGAATAAACTCATCACCGTCAAGGAAGGTATAGCATTTCTTTACTCCGCCACTTATGTGGCTTTCAGCAAGAAAACGACAGTGCGTATCAGTAAGCTGTGCAATAAAGGTTCGCTCCGCAATTTTATCATTATCTGTTTTGTTGCAATCCATAGGAGTGTATTGCTTTACAGCGATTTCTACACCCTCAATGCCGTGGATTTCTGCCTTTCCTACGACCTGCATTTCATCATATTCTGTGCGGTTTCTTTTAGGGACATCGTATATTGCCCAGTTAAGTTTTTCACCCAGCTTCGGGACAATGAACCAGCCCATAAGCTCCTCCCACTTAACGGAAAACGGCTCTTTATCAAGCTTTGTAATTGTATATTCGGGCATAATTTCAGGCAGCTTTTTCATATTTTCATCAACCTTTCTATAAATCGTGTCAGGCAGATATAACCTTTTGAAATTGTTTCTTGCTGTATAAAGGCGGCTTTTTACAGTTCCTATGGGAATATTAAGCCTTTGAGAAATCTCGCTTTGATTATAGCCTTGAATGTAAAACAGGTTGATTATCTGTTTGTCATTCTCTGATAATGATTCAAGCGTATCGTAAACATCGTGCTGTTCAACATATCCGTATCGGCTTGCAGTAAGCGGCTGTTCGGTCAGTTCGTCGATTGAAACATCAACACTTTTCGCTTTTCTGCGGTAATAGTCATTGCATTTATTTCGGGCAATGCTGATTATCCACGCTTTAAAATGGGATTTATCTGCAAGAGTATCAAATTTCTGAAAAGTGGTCAGATAAGTATCCTGTAAAACATCATCTGCATCAGCCTTTGATGACAGCTTAAACCACACAAAACGATCGACAGCATTTTTACATTCATTCAGCAGTATTTCAAATTCGGTCATATCATCACCTCCTTGTGTTTACTAAAAGCGCTTTCACTGATATAGACGTAGTTGGAGGCGGAAAGGTTCAGATAAAAAACTAATAACGGTTTCTATACACCAAAAATCACATAATTATCTTTATCAGCCGAAGCAGGAACATATCCGCTTTTCGATAATTCAGAATATTTGGCTATATACGCCTTTAAAATCTCTCTGCTCATATTTGTAATATCATTACGCTTGATACACTCTTCAGCTGCAAGCAACAAAACCTCACTGTTTTCAATTCCGTCAGATTTCGGTGTCCCAGAAATATAATCCATTACAAAAACAGCACACCACTGTTCGGGCTTAAACTGCATAGCAATTATAGATTTTGATTTTGCAACAACACCTGTTTCTTCAAGAATTTCACGTTCAACAGCTACAGTAGGCAGTTCATTTTCCTGAACGAAACCACCCGGCAGTAAAATTCTGTCTTTTGCGTTTCCATAAGTATGACGAACAAGTAAAACCTTGCCCTCTATTTCAATAATTCCGCAAACTGTATAATATTTGTTATTCATAACTCAATTCCTTTTCAATTTGATAATAACGCCCTCGTGAAGAACGGTAAAATCTTCATTTTCAGCATTTAATATACCCATAAGCTCAGTGCGGAATTCAGCAATTTTATCCTCTGTCAGAGTTGCACCAACACCTCTGCTTGCAACCATTCTATCGCACCAGCTTTCTCTTGAAAAAGGCAAGTGCAAGTCTCTTTTTATAACCGTTTCAACAGAAAAATCCTTGTTTAACCAGTGAAAATCAAGCCTGTCTGCACGTTTCATAAATCCACTCCAATTAGGATTATAGCGTTTGACAAGTTCAAAACTTTTACGGATAATTTTATCCTCATCGGGAAGCCAAGTAAGAAACATAATATAAAGACTACCGTCTTTTTTCAATACCCTACGCAGTTCAGGCAGCAACTTTTCCTTATCAAAATATACCCAGCACTGCAACGCTGTAACAACATCAAAGCTGCCATTTTCAAAGGGGAGGTTATGTGCGTCGGCACAAATAAAGCTTATGTCAGGTACAAGAGTTTTGGCTTGCTCAATCATTTCCGAGGATAAGTCCACGCCTGTATAATCACCGCCATAATGTACCATATTCATAGGCAAAATGCCTGTTCCTGTGCCAATGTCAAGAGTTTTCTGTTCAGCTTGCCCTACACCAAGAGAATGAAGCATTTTCCAGAATTCTTGTGGGTAAATATTTCTGCTTTTTGCGTAAAGCTCTGCTGTTCTGCCCCAATCGAAATTATTTCCGCCGTCATAGCCATATTTCTCAGCCTTTCATAATAAATCTGCTCGGAAAGATAGAATGGTGTAGCAGAAATCTGACTGCCTAAACGATAATTGGAAGCTGATATTCCGAAATATTTTTTGAAACTTCGCTCAAAAACTTCCAATGTATCAAAACCGCAGGCAAAAGCAATTTCGGTAATACTTTTATCCGTTTCGGATAGCATAGTTGTGCTATTCTGAATACGGATAACACTCACATAACGCATAGGCGTAATGCCTGTAAATTCTGTAAAAAGTCTTGAAAACTGCGGTACAGAATAACCCGATATTTCAGCAAGCTCATCAAGCACCATCTTATCGCCAAAATTATCATCTATATATTTCAGTGTTTCACATATAAATTTTCGCCTGTCCATTTTATCACCGTCTTTATTGTAACATTTAAGCTAAAAGATTGCCCGACTATTTTTATCATTTTATCCCTATCCGCATACGATAGCAAAAGCTCGCTTTATCCATTCCCTTATCCAAAATCTTGTATATCGACTTTTAAAAGTTAAGATAATCCTTTTCGATAAGTTTGGGAGCGAGTTTAAGAATGGTCTGTAAGCTGCCTTGACTTTGTGCCAAAGTTAAAAAGCGTTCAACATTGCAATCCTCGCAGTTGTCAAATACAATCTCCCTGCAATATCTGAAAAAATTACTTTCAATCATATTTTTCAAATGCTTATTATCCCAGCGGTGAAAGGTTTTGCAAATTTCATTATGTTCTTCTTCGATAACTCTCACTTTATTGAATAAGTTCATATATGCGACTTCTGCGTCAACATTACAAACGGGAGACCAATCACAATCAATAACAGCAAAAATGCCGTCATCTTTCAAAATTCGATTGACTTCCGAAAGCGTATCAGCTGGATTCTTCCAATGAAATGCTTGTGAGCAAAACACAACATCTACGCTGTTATCGGGCAGACCAGTGTTATCAGAATATGCCTTTATAAATGATATAGTATCGTTCATTTTTGTTTTAGCAATGCTCAACATATCATCACTCGGGTCAATTCCGATGATTTTACCACACCTGTCCTGCCAAACCAATGTTGAAAGACCTGTTCCGCAGCCTAAATCCACAACAGTATCAGGTATTCTTCCAAGATACTCGGTTATTATCTCGACTGAATGAACAGGAACTGTCGGGCGGCTATTTTCATATATGTCTGCAAAACCGATAAATCTGTCTGCATTTATTTCAGCAGATGTATCGTCTGAATTGCGAGCTGTTGCAAGCAAGTGATTAAGCGATATTCCGAACATTTTAGAAATCTGTTTCAGCGTTTCAAGATTTGGTGTTGTATCTCCGTTCTCCCAGCGTGAAACCGCCTGTCTTGTAACAAAAAGTGCTTGTGCCATTTCATCTTGCGTCATATTGACATTATGACGGAGTTCTTTGATTATATCTGCTGTTGTCATATCATCACCTCGTAAGCTCATTATATTCGACAAGTGAGAGTAAGTCAAGCAACAACTTGTTGCGAAATTGGTCAAGCGAGATTATAAGAACCGCACGCCGTATTCCAAATCATAGATTTGGACGGCTGAGCGAACCTTGAAATATGACTTAATTGCTATGCAATCACGACCTATCGGTCGTATTGCGTGAGCAAGCTCACACGCACGTCATATTATCAACCGAATACATCCACCGATTTTTACGGCAATCAACAGCAGGTATCACCTTACCGCATAACACTGTCTGAATAAGCGTTTTAGCTGTATCTGTTACCAGCGGATTTGAAAGAGCCTCATCTATATCCATAAAAACAGCTTCATCATTCTCCTCTGTATTTGCACAAGGCTCGCCCTCGACATAATCAGCCTTGAAAACCATATACCACTCATTACTACGACAGCGAACAGCAATCATTCCCACAGGCGAAATCTTTACACCTGTTTCTTCAAAGATCTCACGAACTGCAGCTTCTTCAGGCAGCTCTCCGTCTTTCAAAAATCCTCCCGGATTCAGATACTTGCCATTAGCACTGCCATAGTTATGCTTTACAAGCAAAACCTTTGAATCCTTTATCACTATAACACCAACCGATAAGCTGTAATTATCCATTTCAAGCTCTCCTTTTCCAACCAAAAGTTATTGTCTTACCTTTGAAACGTGTAAAAGCAACTTCGCTTTTGTTATTTTCAAGGTAATTGCATATCTTGTTTGTTTTACCAACATACGATTCTGCTTCATTTCTTGTCATACCGTGATTGATGAGCCTTTCAACAGCTTCCTCAACATCTGAATACCATAAACTTTTAGAATCAATAAAATCGTTGATTTTGGTATCATAATCACTCTGTTCCGGACAAACAAAAGATACCTTATCGCTCATACGAATATCAATATCTGATAAGCCAAGCCCACGCATAACATAGGCATTTCTCATAGCGGCAGCATAATCTCTTTTAGAATTTTCAAGTTCAGCTTTCCAATGCTTTATTGCTCCACTATGGTCACATAAATCTCCGTAATCCATACCGTCAATATACAAACCACAGCACTCAATTTCACGGTTGGTATCAATACATATAACAAGACCACCGTCAATCGCCGCATTTATCATCTTGCTTATGAATGCTTTGGAATCACCGATATGACGGAGTACAGACTGGCACATTACAATACCGAATTTATCTATGAAATTACTTTCAAGAAAATCGCCTTTTAAAATCCTCCCGTTAATATTATATTTTTCAAGCAATTTTTCAGCCTGTTCAGTTAAGGACGATGAGAAATCTATGCCCGTATAGCTACTGCCTTCGGGTAAGTATTTCATCAACATCGGAGCGAAATGTGCATATCCACACCCACAATCAAGTACGTTGACAGGATTATCAATTTTCCATACCTCACGAATGAGAAAACCAAGGTAATCATTATTCCAGCTTTCATTCCTTGAACGCATAATATATTCAAAATGATTATCCCAAAACTTTTCAGAGTCGGTTTCTTCAGAGGAATAGACATCGCCCTTCAAAGGTTTTATTCCTAACAGCTCATCAATAGAAACCTCAAAGAAAGCTGCGAGTACGGGAAGTACAGTTATATCAGGCATAGTTATACCGTTTTCCCACTTACTTATTGTCTGAAAGGAAGTGCCGACAAATTCAGCAAGCTCCCCCTGTGTTATATGCTTTGCTTTTCTTAAATCCGATAAACGAAAATTTATAACTGTTTTGTCCATTATATCCCTCCTATGTGTTTATCAACAGTATATCATATCAAGAATATAAAATCTATACCCAATACAGTTAGTTTTTTCGCTTCTAAAGCGAATTTAATTTTAAAAGAACAAAAACCGCCCGAACTGATATGTACCCTCTTTACTGGACACCCAGTAAGGAGGGTATTTTTGTGCGATATGATAACGAGTACAAGAGAAAAGCAGTGGAACTGTACAGAAAAGGAGAATGGCCTGAAACACCGGAAGGAACAAAACAGAAAAATTTTCGGAAAATGATACGGGAATGGGTGCGAACAGAAGAAGCATGCGGTTTGGAAGCATTGGAACATAAAAAGCAAAACAAGAACCGGACAGCAGAAGAACGCTATGAATTAGTAGCAAAAGTACTGTCGGGAGCTTCTATTAAATCGGCAGCAATATCGGCAGGAATAAATAAAGGACAGCTTTATCAATGGGTTTACAAATACAAAACAATGGGGTATAATGGACTTGTACCATGTAAGAAAGGACGTCCACCCAAAAATCCTGATATGAAAAAGCTAAACTACAATAATCCACGCAAGATCAAAGAAACAGAATATGAAGAACTTATTCGCCTGAGAGCCGAAAATGCATATATCAAGGCAGAGATCGAAGTAATAAAAAAAGAGATCGCCTTGAGAGAAGAAATGCATGCTGCGCAACTCAAGGCGAAAAAGCAGCGATCATTAAAGAACTCCGGGAAGAAGGACATCAATTAAAACATCTTCTTAAGGCTATGAATATGTCAAGATCGACGTATTACTATGAAATAAGCAAAGAAGATGCTGTCGGAGAACGGAACAAAGATCTGCTTGAAACCATAATGAAGATATTTGAACAGCATCAGCATAGATATGGTGTGAGAAGAATTTATCATGAACTTGTTAACCAAGGATATAGCATCAATCATAAGAGAGTGCAGAGGCTTATGCACAAAGCAGGCTTATTAGGAAAAAAGCCAAAAGAAAAGTACCATTCATACAAAGGGAATGTCGGAAAAACCGCTGAAAACATCATAAACAGAGATTTCAAAGCAGACAAACCATTGAAGAAATGGACAACAGATGTTTCACAGTTCAATTTCTCATGGGGAAAATGCTATCTTTCTCCCATATTGGATATGGCAACAAACGAGATAATTTCTTATGATCTGTCGTTAAGTCCAAACCTTGATCAAGTAAAAAGAATGCTTGATAAAGCATTTGATGCCCATCCTGAAGTAACAGGATTGATATTGCATTCCGATCAGGGATGGCAGTATCAGCATAACTATTTCATAAACAAATTAAAAGAGCATGGGATAAGACAATCAATGTCCCGAAAAGGCAACTGCTATGATAACTGTATCATGGAAACATTCTTCGGAAGAATGAAGAATGAAATGTACTATGGCAATGAGATGAATTATTCGTCCTTTGAAGAGTTTTCAAAAGCTGTTGATAAATATACAACAATGTTAGAATACAGGCTAAAACAAAATGGATGCCTCCTGTTTTATACAGGATAGCATCCATGGGTTAAGCTATTTTATTGTGTCCAGGATTCTGGGTACATATCAAACTCATAAAATTCGGACGGCTACAATATCAAAAATAAATAACAAATCCGAACACATTCTTAGTAACGAAAGTGTTCGGATTATGCGTTATTGGCTCCCCCTGTTGGACTTGAACCAACGGCATCGTGATTAACAGTCACGCGCTCTACCGACTGAGCTAAGGAGGAATATATAAAGAAAGCACAGGAACTGTGCTTTCTTCTTTATGTCGGCATCTATCTATCTTCCCGGGCAGTCACCCGCCAAGTATTTTCGACGTAAATGAGCTTAACTACTGTGTTCGGAATGGGAACAGGTGGAACCTCATCACAATCAACACCGACTTTTAAGGGATATTCCCTCAAAATTGAATAACGAACCAAAAACAAAACATATATTCTCATTAGGTTTAAGCCCTCGACCGATTAGTATCTGCTGGCTAAATTGCTCACACAACTTACACCTTAGACCTATCAACCTCGTAGTCTACAAGGGGTCTTAACTTAAAAGTGGGATATCTTATCTTAAGGACGGCTTCACGCTTAGATGCTTTCAGCGTTTATCCGATCCGCACTTAGCTGCCCAGCTGTGCCACTGGCGTGACAA
>OGDY01000535.1_pt1 | contig 50127 bp, 48 predicted proteins | sample 1570341 | NCBI WGS metagenome assembly OGDY01 (sample SAMEA2581972, study PRJEB24529) | metagenome | biome: Human gut stool | place: China | collected 2011 | reverse complement strand
CCCCTACATCGATTAACCTTGAACGAGCCGCCCACAAAAAATTACACACCCTCGATAACCATGGAGTTTGGTAGGTAATGGTGTTGTCGTATCGGGTGGATTTAACAGGAGCATTTCCGGTACCTACTGTGCCACCCCCAAAAGCGTCCATGTAGTATTGAAGATCATAAGTCCCAGAACCACTGTTAATTCCAGCGACGCGACCCATTGTGAGTTCACCAAAAGATTTTGATTTCAATCCTACGGTTGACTGACCTCCAAACATTCGGCCCGATTTATCGGATGTAAAGCTCTTGAAAGTGCCACTGTCTGACATGAAGCGATTTTCCAGTCTGAAAATAGCCTGTAAGTTGTTAGTAATGTCCTCCGATCCCTTAATTCCCCAGCGGCTGGCGGTATTCAATCCAGAGTCGAGCGTGAAAGTGTTTTCCTTGACGGAATCTCCAAAATTATTCTGGTAAAGAACGCCGGAATCAATTCTCCCGTAGATGGTTATTTGTGCGGCAGATGCCGGAAGTATCATGGCTATAGAGCCAGTCATAATAGCTGCAATAAGAACGCTTTTTATCATTTTGTAAGTCTCCTTTGGTGCTTTAGGGTCAGATGAAGAAATAGGCGCCAATCAGGCAGAGCAACATGATTGGGGCTGAACGCTTGACAATATCGATAGGAGATACGCCAGCAATTCCGGCGACAAGAATCAGCCCGCCGCAAAGCGGTGAACTCAATCGTCCAAAAGAGCCAGATATAACGGCCAGATATCCGAGAGAAGGAATGGTCATTCCGAATTGCTGGGCATGCGGAGTGACGGCTTCATTGAATGCAAAAGCGGCAGCGTCTCCAGAACCAGTGAGAGCCCCCAGAACAAAAGGACCTACAGAACCGCCGATCCTAGCCCAGGCATTCGAGGTTGTCAGAGCCTGGACAAGAAGATCAATTAGACCGGAAGCCCTCAGACCAGCTGCGAAAACACCTGCTGCGATGATGATGCCTAGGATGTTGCCGTATCCTTTTCCCATACCATCAAAAAATTTTTTTGATACCTCAGCAGGATTGGCACGGGTGACAATAAGTGCGTAGATCGTGCCGATCAGCATTGCGGTTCCGACGCTGATCCGAATATCAGTAAAAAGAGTTGTACAGAGCAGGAGTGCAACGGGAATCAGTGGAGCAATGGCCCAAAGAAAGTTGATATGGTCCGGGAGTACAACTTGAGTATCAGTGTTGCCTTCAAACTCAAATCCTCCCTTTTTATAGTCACGGTAGATAAAGCAAACAGCAGTCAGACCAACCACAATGGCCAGACTGAATCCAAGAAGTGGAAGTCCGAACATTCCGATCAGATCCATGATTTCCATATTGGCTAGTTTGGCAACAAAGACGTTATGAGCCACACCGGGATTAAACAAGGCAGGGGTTGTTGAACAGACAATGGCGGCAGCTGCAATAGCTGGTCTGAATCCGGCGCGTATCAGAATCGGGATCATTGAGGGGCCGACCGCAGCGCAGAGCCCTGCCGTTGAAGGGATAGCCACAGCGCATAATCCTGTCACCAGCATGCACGCAGGAAGTAGGAAGACCCCCAGTTTTTTCAAAGGCCTCGTCAGAAGTGCTACCAGATGAACATCACAGCGTGTCAGCGAGACAACAGCCGCAAATCCCATTGCAGTGCAGATCGCATTGATCAGAGATCCGCGGGTCATGGATGCGTCAAACTGTTTAAAAGCTACCATGGGTTTCAGAGAAAAAACCGCCATGGCAAGGCCGGCAGTTATCAATGTGAGCCTTGTTTCATAGCGTTTTATTAATGCATAGATCGTCGCGATTACGACGACTAATGCAAATCCAATAGTGATAGTCATAACGTCTCCTTTTTTGCTCTTTGTACTCAGGGCTTAATTCAAAAGATGAATGAATTTTATAAATACAAATAAATTCATTAAATAAGTCAAAACGTTAGAACTTATATCCGGTATCCGATATCGGACTTCGAATATGGGGTTGTCCTCTGTGGCAGGCGTATCTGAATGGGGTAGATAATGGGAAAAGTCCAGTGACTAAACCGAATGGAGTGTTTGATGGCGAGTTATCAATTGACCGGAAAAGGAGTCAGTCGAGGTGTGGGGTTGGCAACACTATCGATCGTGAATTTTTTTACCGGTGGGCTTTATATATGGAGTGTTTTTGCCTCGCCTATTGCCCAGAAACTCACTCAGATCTCCGGCGTGCCGACGGTGGCAACAGATTTGGGAATCGTCTTTGGTATTGCTTCCGGGCTAACTCCTTTTCTGATGATTCCTGCCGGTTACCTGAATGACAGATACGGACCTAAGCCAGGGATTCTCTTGGGGGGAATCGCCATTGGACTTGGCTATATCTTTGCCTCAGCCGCTACATCCACAGCAATGTTGATTGCTTCTTATGGAATTCTTGTTGGTGGAGGAACCGGCCTTGTGAATGGATGCACGATCAATTCATCTGTAAAGCTTTTCCCTGATAAGAGGGGACTAGCGGGAGGGGTTGTAACGGCAGCTCTTGGACTTGGAGGAGCAGTTCTTCCGGCTGTGGCTAATGGTCTCATTCTTTCAGCCGGAATAAGCAATGCCTTATTGATTTTCGGGGTGGTCACTGGATGTGTTTTGATACTTGCATCTGTTGCTTTGAAAACTCTCAGATTTCCCGAAACAAACCAAAATGGGAAGCAACTTTTACCTTCCAGAAATCTCACATGGCGAGAAATGCTCCGCACTCCTACATTCGTACCTCTTGAAATCGTATTCATGATGCCGCTATTGATGGGACTGATGCTGATATCAAGTCTTGTACCAATCGCTGAACACCAACTTGGAGCGACTGTAGTTATTGCGGCTGGAATGGTTACCGCCGTATCCCTTGCTAATACAGCTGGTCGACTCCTTTCTGGATTGATTTCGGACCGTATGGGGAGAATCCCAACTTTGTTTGCATCGCTGATAGTTGCTGCATGTGGGCTTCTTTGTCTGGTGTTCTCTGGGAAAGGGGACATTCTTCAATTTCTGATAGGAGTAATCGGAGTTGGGCTTTGTTTTGGAGCGTTTGTTGGAACTTACCCAGGATTAGTTGCTGACGAGTATGGTCCTAAACATAACAGCGTTAATTTTTCTGTCATAGCACTAGGTTACGCAGTAGCTGGGCTAATAGGACCGTCTCTGGTCTCATGGTCCAAAAATTCAGGGGGGTTCGAGAGGGCTTATGGCCTTTGTCTTTGTGCAGTATTGACAGGGATTGCGTCGATTGGTGCATACCTGACCGTCAAAAGCAAAGAACGAAACTCTATTAAACGAACGGAGAATTCTTAGAAATATGCTTTTTTCCAAAGCTGGAGGAATAGTGATGAGTAACGATTACACAGAAGAAATGGTGGGAATAAGGCGTCATCTGCATAAGCGTCCAGAGGAGGGATGGACGGAATTTGAAACCACTTGGTTTATCGTGCAGCGATTAAGAAAACTAGGACTTCCGGTCACGATAGGGAAGGCGAATATCTGTGAATCAGAGGTTCTGGGCAGGGATCCTCTTCTGGTATCTGATGCCATGAAGAGGGCTGCCGCTCACGGGGTCCCTGAAGAATTTCTGAAAGCGACAGAAGGTTACACGGGGGCTGTGGCTAGGTTTGATACCGGGAGGCCTGGTCCAACAACGGCTTTCAGAAGTGATATTGACTGCGTGCTCGTCCGGGAAACTGGAGATCCCAAACATCTTCCGAACCAATTAGGTTTTGCGTCTGAGAGGCCTGGTTTCATGCATGCTTGTGGACATGATGGCCATACAGCTGTTGGGCTCGGTGTAGCGCATTGGCTTGTAGACAATAAAGATAGGCTATGCGGGAAATTCATACTTATTTTTCAACCAGCAGAAGAGGGAGTTCGTGGTGCTAGAGCTATGGCTGCCTCAGGCATGGTTGATCATGTGGACTATTTCCTAGGTGGTCATGTTGGCGGTGCTGCTAAGCTTGGCGAGATAGCAGTAATGGATGGGGGGGTTCTTGCTTCAACAAAATTTGACATCACCATTGAAGGAACACCGGCCCATGCGGGTAACTCTCCAGAACTTGGGCACAGCGCACTGATGGCAGCGTGTGCGGCAAGCCTGATGCTTCAAGGAATTCCAAGAAACAGCCATGGTGAAACACGGGTCAGTGTCGGTAAACTCGAAGCAGGCGAGGGGAGGAATGTGATTCCGGCTCACGCGAAACTTCAGATGGAAGTACGCGGCGAAACAATGGCAGTAAACCAGTTTATGGCTGATTATGTTTACGATATTTTTGCCGGCGTCGATAAGGCCTATCGGGTGAAGTCAACAGTTGTTAAAGCGGGGGAGTCAGTCACATTGACTCCGTGCCCTGAGATCTATCCAATTATTGAAAAAGTCATGAATAGAATTCCTGGGACTAAATTGCTTCCCCGGGAACATTCACCGGCCGGTTCTGAAGACTGTGCTTTGTTTATTAAACGAGTGATTGAACATGGCGGCAAAGCTGGTTTTGTGCTCTATGGATGCAACCACCATGGGCATCATCGTCCGAATTTTGAGATCCAGGATGAAACCAGCCTCCCGATTGCGTTCCGGATTTTTACTGGATTCGCTGAGGAAGTGAACGGTCTGAAATAGCTGCCCCGGAAATAAAAGAGGGCGCTGCGGAGTGCAGCGCCCTTTGACTCTTTTCAGGCAGATCCGGTTTCAGACAGAAACCGGAATCCTCATCCGATTAGAAGCGGTGAAGGATGCCCATATCGAGTTCGCAGCCAGTCGGCGTAGCGGAACCGGTCGGGGTCTTGACCTTTTCAGACGAGTAGCCAGCCATTGCGTAGAGGGAAGTCCTCTTGGAAAGCGGATAGTCATAGCCGACAGCAGCCGTCCAGCGGTTGAAGTCGGTGTTGTTCTGGTTATCCATATCGCGATAGTTCACAGCAACCTTGGCGGTACCGCCGAGGACCGGATAGTGAGCGCCAACGCCGATACCCCAGCCGTCAACATACCCGTAGCCCTTGCCGCCAGTGATGGCGTTCAGACCCGCATAACCAACGCCAGCACGGGCGCGGGCGGTCAGTTCCTGATCATGGAAGTACTGTCCGAAAGCAATGATCTTGAAGCCGTTATTGAAGCCATAGTTGCCACCGAGAGTCACGGTGTAGCCCTGATCGGGGATGTCCGTGCCGGTACGGTAAGAGCCGTACATCGTGGTATCAGCAACGAGAATGCCTTCCAGGCCGCCATTCTGATAACGGGCAGCGAGAGAAGCGTAACGGTCAGAAGAGCTCTTGCCTTCAGTGCCGGTGTCGGTAGCCGTATTCATCTTGAACGAATACATGGCATAACCGGTCAGGCCGGCGTAGGTCGGCGTGCGGTAAGAAATCGAGTTATCGGTGCGGGTCCACATCGAAGCGGTCGCAGCGCCGGAACCAAAAGCAGAGGTGTAGTTAGCGAAGAGCGGATCAATAGCGCGGAAGAGGCCATTGGCACCGAGCACGCTGCCGAAGATCGGCAGGCGGCCAAACGACAGAGTACCGAAGCCGCCGGAAACGCTGATGGAAGCTTCACGGCCGAAAAGGCGGCCATTCTGCTTGGTATCAGAGAGACCCGTGTCAGATTCAAAACCAGACTCGAGAACGAAGCTCACCTTGTAGCCGTTGCCGAGGTTCTCTCCACCCCGCAGGCCCCAGCGGGAACCGAATTCCTGACCGTTCTCCATGGAAAGCGTGTCGGTGTTCGCAACACCAGCCACGTCAGAGTGCGTGTGGACATAGCCGAGACCCGTATTGATCAGGCCATAGAGCTGAACATCGGTAGCAGAGGCAGTTCCGACCATACCGGCGGCAACGCATAACGCAACAAGAGTCTTTTTCATAATTGGACATCCCTTTGAGTGTTTTTATATCAGGCCGTCCAGCATGACTACTGCCCCTGTGACAATCCCCGTGGGAAACCTCTCTCCGTATAACCGACGGGGTATTGCCAGTAGTCATGAAGGACTAACCCAATAAGGCATAAATCAACCTGATATGAATCATAGGACGCCTCTATCGTTGTTTTTTCGGTCACGATGGATTATCTTTCCACCCGTTCACTAAAAGTGAACTCCCACAAATCGAAGCTTTATACAGAAAAACAATGGGGTAGAGATTTGGGACACAATAAACCGGAAGTTTTACCGGCATAATTGCAAAAATCAGTGCTTTTCTGCCAACTGCCGCTAAGGCTGAAGTGAAGGGGACGTCATGAAGATCCGACAGATTGAAGTGTTTCTGGCAGTGGCCGAAACCGGCGGTGTCAGGCGTGCGGCAAACCGTCTATGCATCACGCAGTCGGCGGTTGCCAAAGCGATAAGCCAGTTGGAAGCCGAATTGGGTTGCCCGCTTTTTGATCGCAGCGCGCTCGGTCTGCGGCTGAATGAGGCGGGGCAGAGTCTTCTCCCCTATGCCGAATCCATCGCGTCCAACGCTACACGGGCCGCAGCTGCGGTTGCGGCCTGCGCGACCGGCCGCGTGACCTCACTTCGCCTTGCGATTACTCCGACATTGCCGGAAGAAGTTCTCTCGGCGGCTGTTCAGAGATTCCGTCTGAGATTTCCCGCGGTCAAGCTGATTTTTTCCAGCGGCTTCTTTTCAGACTGTCTGCCAAAGATCCTGACTGACCGACTGGACCTCGCGCTCGTCATGGCAGGCCGTCATCAGCATGAGGAACTCACGTCGCTTGTTGAAGAACCACTCTGCACGCTGACGCAAGGGGTGGTGGCAGGGAAGGGGCATCCTGTCCTCGCTCCGGACTCGGATCTCAAAACTTTACTCAGTAAAGCGGAATGGCTGACCACCGTCCAGGACGAAGTTTTCCTGATCCGGCGTCTTCATGATTTTGGCGTGACCGCCCCGAGGTGCCTCACTCTATGCGATTACTACACAGTCGATGCTTTGAATGGAACTTCCGGCGCGTTAAGCCTGTCACCCCTCTGTGTAGTGGATGATCCAAGATACGCGAATCGTCATCTTGAAGCGCTTGACCCAAGGAGATTCCCGCTTCCGCCTCTTACTGTTTCTTTCTTCCGCCAGAAAGGGGTGGAGCTTTCTCCAACAGCTGATTACATGCGCTTTTCAATCTGTGACGCCTTCAAAGAATGGTGTGAGAAAGGTCACAGGCGCTTTGTTCAGCCGTTTTAAGAAAGTTTCCTGAGCATCCTCCTCTATATATAGATAGCTGCAGGTTTGATTCCTGGAAGCAGGCGAGTTCTGTCAACGTTCAGCCGATCTGGGTTCAGATCGGCTTTTTATTTCCGCGTTTTTTCCAAGGGGAATGCCTTCCTGAGCGTTTGAGGCTGACTGGAAGCCTGAATTTTTCCGCCCAGCACTCAGAAAATCGGTCAAATCGCTGAAGACCACACTCAGACTGGCAATAAAGCCGAATTCAAAAGCATTTTTTCTACTTTGATATAAAAATAGAATCCTATAATACAAAAATTAATCAAAAATAAGACTTAAGTCTTAACGCATCTATTTTGTTAGAGTAAACCCTAAAAAAGCACATTTTTTAAAAATTTGATTTTTATAGTAAGTTTATCAAGTAATGTTTACAAAAAAGTGCTTGACTTTTGATGTTAATATATGTCGTCTTTTGTCGTTAAAGATAGCGACAATTAAGCATTAAATCTATGGTTTTAAATATAGAAATCGATATCTGCGATTATTATGCTGTTAAAGTTAACTAAAGGATACCAATAAATATCGATCAGAATTCAAACTGAAATTTAGCTGGATTAGAAGGGAAAATCAGTCTGAAAAGTCTCTCAATCCCTAAAAAATGGAGCGAATCAATACAGAAAGTGATAAAAAACATCCAATGAATGTACAGGTATGGATAAAAATGCAAATAAAAAGTGTAGGAAGTGCTTCTGCATTGGTAATTTCACCGACCTGGAAACAAGCCAGGAGCAAGAAAACAGGCTGCGGAGGGCTGGTTAAAAGAAAAGGTCAGATGCTCTCTTTTAGGGTTCTTATTCAACATAACTTATATTATGTTGAATAAGAAATTTGAAGAAAATATGGAACTCTTTAAAAAATAAAGACTTATCTTCTGTTTTCTGAAATTTTTATAGCTGAATTTTTGTTTATGACTGTTCGGCAGCTGTCCCGAACCGCTATCTATACCAAAAATCACTGTGATTTGCCTGTAATGGCTCGGCGAGGACCGATTTATCTGGCGGAATGACGCGTTCCAAAACCCGATTAATGCCAGGAGCTCTAATTTCTGCTGAAATTTTGTGCAATTTCGCCAATCGAAATAAAAGACGTCACGTGAATAATTACTGTACCGTCTTCTAATTTTTGAAGGCTTTTAAATTCATCTTCAGTTTTTGCCATAATTAATGTATATGTAATGTTACTATTTTATATCTGCATAATCATAAAAAGTGAGAAAAAAAGTCAGAAAACCGGATTTGCCCTTCCACTGCAAAGATGTTTCAGAAGCGGGAGAAAGAAAACGAAAAGGGCGATCATTTTTCAGATCGCCCTTACCCATCAAAGAGAAATTGAATTTTGAAGCTCAGAATGAATTGAGTTTCACCTGGCGGAAACCCTGCGGCTGATCGGGTGTTCTGCCGCATTTCGTCGTAACGATGAACTCTCCGATCGTGTCAGGTCCAGGTGTCTGCTCTTTCTGGTCTCGGCGCGGAACCGGGATTTCCACGGAAGGCGTTCCCATACCGAAATCCCTCGAATACAAAGAGAGCTTCCGCATTTTGATGGTTCCCTTGTCACAGTTCACTGTGAAAGTTGACATCAAAGAACGCGACCGGCAGGAGTCCACCTCCATCAGATCGCAGAAGACTCCTGTTCTTTCAGAGGGATAGAGAGATACAAGGCTGTAATACGTACTTCCAGCACCGTTCTTGAAAAAGAGGTGCGTTTCGCCGCCTTCCATTGGAAATTGGTAATCCCAATCGCCCATGAGGAAGGCATAGGCTGCCTGCTGCAAATCCCGAGCAGTCGGTTCGTAAGCCGAGGCCGGAGACGTCATAACCAGCAAAGCGCCTGCGGCCGCCATAGTCTTAAGTATCAGGCTTTTAAGTTCTGTCATAGCAGTCGCCTTCTTTAGGAAGCTGAGACTGAGGCGCTGGACTGCCGCCCCTTGGGTTCTGGAAATAGATGCGTCCTTATAACATTCATTCTATGCCTCAGGCCGTGACCGGAAGAGGATTCAGTAACACGTATAAGAATCACATGAATCGTTTTTTTAATCCCTAACTTGGATCTTTCCCTCAATTTTCTGGATATTCCGCAGATCTCAAACCTTAAGGAAAGATGGGATTTTTATTTTTGTAAAACATTACTCTTTATTTCCCGTTGCCAGATACCGGGTGTCTGCAGGTGCTGACAAGCCGATCACGGGACAGAAAATCATTCGTATTAGAGCTATATAGCAAAGCTGATATTGACACTTTCCCTGCTTTAAGGAAAGTCGGATTTATATGATACAAAAATATAAATAACTTCCCATTTTTATTAATTAAGCCTCGTCATATGTGTCGATTAAGGTTATAGTGTCACTCAATGACTGAGTAGTTTTGATTAGTTTTTTCAGCCGGAAGACAAATCTTCTGACGACCCTCTGGATAAGAGGAAAGAGAGGAAAGTTATGGCATTTGGTGATCCTTTTGCGGCGAATGTTGAACGCAAAATGACAAAAGGCGAATTGATCCAAGCAATTCGCGCTGACATATCCGGGGAACTTGACGCTATTTATGGCTACGACGCGCACGTTCAGGCAACGGATGACCCGGTGGCAATTGCTGTTCTCAGTGATATCCGTGATGAAGAAAAAGCTCATATCGGTGAACTGATGACGTTGCTTCGTTATCTTGATCCGGATGAAGCCAAGCATTTCGCAAGCGGTCAGGCTGAAGTGGCTGAGATGTTTGAGAAGCTTGGCATTAAGACGGAAGAAACCGCGGAAACAGCTGAAGCTGAAGGTGATGACGCCCCGGCGGAATCCAAACTGACTATCGGAAGCATGAAGGCTTGAGGAGGAATAAGAAATGGATTTCCTGATGAGAGATGGTGCAATTCTGAACCCTGAACAGTGGACCGAACTTGATGCGGTCGTTGTGAAGACCGCAAAGACCGTTCTGACGGGACGTAAATTCCTCGATATTTACGGACCCCTTGGCGCTGGAACCGAAGCCATTGCGACAGATGCTCTTCCGACGCCTACGGTTTCTGAAGATTTTTATGGCGAAGGCGAGAATGCTGCCGGACTCGGTACACGCAAAGTTCAGCAGATTCCCCTTCTCTATTCGGACTTCACGCTTTCGTGGCGCGAACTTGAATCAGCCTCTCAGGCTGGCCGCCCTATTTCGTTCTCGCGCGCTGCCGCGTCTGCCGCGCTCACCGCGACTGCGGAAGATAAGCTGATTTACCTTGGCAATCCGAAAGCGGGTTATGACGGTCTCACTACCGCGAAAGGCGTGGAGCATGTCAAGATCTCCGATTGGACCAAGGGAGATACCGCGTTTACTGAAGTGGCAAACGGCCTTGCCAAGCTGCTTTCGAACCACGCCTATGGCACTTATACCCTCATCGTCAGCCCGGACCTCTTTGCTGCTATGCAGAAACTTGAGCCGGGTACCGGCGTTCTGGTCGCTGAACGTGTGAAGAACCTTCTTGCTGGCGGTCAGGTGATTGTGACTCCGGTCCTTCCTCAGAAGACCGCTATTCTCCTTGCGGCAGCAACCCAGAATATGGACCTTGTGATCGGCCAGGATATGATCACCGGGTATTTGGGCTCAAACAAGCTGAATCACGATTTCCGCGTCTTTGAAACGGTCATGCCTCGGGTCAAGAATCCGAAGGCCATCATCGTCTTTGAACCGTAATTTCTGAACTCTGCGCAGGAATCCCCCCCTTCTGGCCAATGGATTCCGGTGCGGTTCAGATGAAAAAGAAGGCTCTCAGTTCATTCTGAGAGCCTTCTTCATTGCTTAGAGAATTGCTTGACATTCAGTCAGGCAAGATAGTGAAAACAAAATGATTTCTTAATTGTTTTCAGCCATCCGATTCAGGGCGACCGTGAGGAGAACTGCGGCCCCTGTTTCAATTGCCTCATCGTTAAAGTCAAAGGTATCGGTATGAACCGGGGACTGATGATCGCGGTCACGGATCCCAAGACGGAAGATGCACCCCGGCCTCTTCTGAAGCATAAAGGCGAAATCTTCTCCGCCAGGAATCCGGTGGAAATCGATCACGTTTTCTTTACCCAGCGCGGTTTCCGCTAAGGATCTCGCTTCGGCGGTGCGTTCAGGATCGTTATAAAGCGCGGGGTAAAGCCGGTTATAGGTCACTGTTGGGTTCATACCGAACATCACCGCGATTCCATTCGCGATCTCATGCATCCGGAGTTCAATCAGGTCCTGCACATCCTTTTCATATGTCCGGACTGTGCCGCGGAGCGTGGCGGACTGGGGAATAACGCTCGTCCCCTCGCGTGTTCCGGCTTCAATGGAACAGACGGAAACCACTGCCGCGTCATCAGGATTCACATTCCTCGAAACGATCGTCTGCAGCGCAAGAACAGCTTCACTTGCCGCAACAACCGGATCATGCGTCAGCTGAGGTTTCGAGCCATGACCGCCCTTCCCTTCGAAAACAATTTCAAACGCGTCTGCGTTTGCCATGGCGTACCCCGGGAAGAATGCGACCTTACCAAGGTCTACCGATGCATCTCCATGCAGCGCATAGAATTCCTCAATCCCGAACTTTTCGACCAGTCCGTCCTCTATCATGTATCGGCTCCCGGCAAAGCCTTCTTCTCCAGGCTGAAATACAGCGATCAGAGTGCCGGCAAAATCCCTGTGACGTGACAGATAGGAGAGAACAGTGAGAAGAGCGGCCGTATGACCATCATGGCCGCAGGCATGCATGCGGCCTGGAGTCCGGCTTGCATAGTCTTTTCCTGTTTTCTCCTCAATAGGCAAAGCGTCAGTATCCGCCCGAAGCGCAATTGTCCGCCCGGGTTTGGTTCCGCGGAGAATGGCCACAATGCCGCTTACCGCCCCGCCCCCAATATTCGTGTGCACGTCATCGATTTTCAGCGCCTTCAAAGCGGCCAGTATTCTCGCTTCGGTTTTCGGAAGGTGAAGACCGATCTCAGGATCCGAATGCAGCGCTTCCCGCACGGGAACCGCAAATGCGGCATCTTCAGATAGGTCTTCCGGATGGATAACGATTGTCATGGGCAGATCCTCCTTCTCCGTTATGAAAGCACTTTCTTTATCTTAGCCTCTGACTTCTTCTGAATTCCTTTTCTGAAACACGGTTTTGCAATTTCACACAGGAACCGCCTTTTTCGCTTAAGCTAGCGCCCCATGCGGCAAAAGTTTGCGAAGTCACTCTGATTCAAAATCTTCGCGACCTTCATTTTTGTATTGCGGGACGTATTTTTCTCTGGGTCAGCACAGCATGACGCTCTTCATTTTTCTGTCTCTCATAGCCCTCGGTATTGGATCGGGCTTTCTCGCGGGGCTTCTCGGAATCGGGGGCGGGATGATTATTACCCCCTTCCTTTCCGTGCTTCTCACGATGCAGGGGGTGCCGGCAGAGTATGCGATGCACGCAGCGATCGCTACATCGCTTTCCATCATTCTTTTTACCTCGATGTCGTCTGCCCGGGCCCATAACCGGAATCACTTTGTGCTTTGGAATGTGTTCTGGGGTATCGCCCCTGGGATTCTCGTGGGCGCGGCGCTCGGCGCTCAGATCGCAAGCTATCTTCCGACCTTCTGGATCACGCTGATCTTCATTATTTTCGTGGGTTTCTCCGCGGTAAAGATGTTCTTCGATCTGAAGCCGAAACCGACCAATACGCTTCCCGGAAAGCCAGGGCTTTTCGCGGTGGGTACCGTGATTGGCGGTCTCTCCGGCATTGTGGGCGCGGGCGGCGGCTTTATCTCAGTGCCTTTCATAGTCCGTTCCAACGTGGAAATGCATCACGCGGTAGGGACGTCCGCGGCGCTTGGATTCCCAATCGCTCTGGCGGGAACTATTGGCTATATCTACGCCGGATGGAATCTCACGGGGATGCCCGCATGGACCGCGGGTTATATTCATCTGCCGTCACTTGCCTCGGTCGCTTGCGCCACGATACTGACCGCTCCGCTCGGAGCCGCGGCAGCCAAGCGTCTCAACACGAAACCGCTGAAGAAGCTTTTTGCCTGCCTTCTGATGGTTCTCGTTTTCTGGATGGGTTCCAAAATCTTCTGACTCCATACCGCTTAGTCAGTTATTTAAGGACAAGAAAACGCCCCTTTGGAATTCCGAAGGGGCGTTTCATCAATCCGGCTCAGGAGAATTTATTTACCGGATTGTCTTACGCTGTACTGCTGATCAGGCAGCGGACTTGCCAGCATCTTCACCAACGATGCGGCCGTTCACGAGGCAGTCCAGAATGGCGACAGAACCAAGGCGGACAGCGCCGTGAACCATACCGGTAGATTCTCCGGCAGCCCACAGATGCGGAATCACCTTGTCAGTGCGGACATCGCGGACGCGGCCCTTTTCATCAGTCACCAGACCGCCCATGCAGTGGTGAACCTTCGGCTGCAGTTCACCGATGTACCACGGGCCCTGTTCAAGCGGCTGACGGTCGTGGTTGATGTAGGTGCCCCACTCGGGTTCCGTCTTGTCCTTGTACTGAGCAACAGCCTGGTCCATCTGCTTCACAGTCGCCTGGAGGGTGGCGGGATCAATGCCAACGGACTTCGCGGCTTCGTCAAGCGTGTTGTACTTGGCGATGATCTTCATATCAAGCATGCGCTGCAGGTGACCCGGACGCTGCTTTTCGAGCGGCTTCATATTGGGCTCATTGCAGATGGCGTAGCACTTGTTGCCCATCTGCTGCTGCACCATGATGGCGTCAGCACGAACCTTGCGGTTCGCGAGTTCATTCACGAAGCGCTTGCCCTTCTGATTGACCCAGAGGCCATACTCAGCAGCAGCGGTCTGGTTGTATTCCCAGCCGATGCCCATGCCCTTTTCCTTCGGGTTGCCCCACGGGCCGCACTGAATCCAGTCGTTCTGGACCTGCAGGCAGCCAATGGCGCTGGTTTCACGCCAGAGTTCGGACGTTGCGCCCGGCTGATTCGTCGTATCAAGCGTAGCGTTCAGCTTCGGATCCTGGAAGGTACGGAACTTCACGTCAGCAGAGAAGCCGCCGTAGCAGAGGATCACACCCTTGCGGGCACGAATGGCCTTCTGCTTGCCGCTGCCGGCCTTCGGGAAACGATAGCCTTCATGAACGACAACGCCGAGAACCGGGCCTTCGTTTTCCTGGCTGCGGACAATGTGATCGACATAGGTGCGGAGGCGAATCGGCACGCCGAGCTTTTTCACCATCTCGAGTTCCTTCAGCACAATGCCGGAGCCGGAACCGTTCTTCGTCGTCACATAGCGCGGAACGCTGTGGCCGCCTTCCTGACCGATGGCGTCCGGGAGGAATTCCACGCCCAGTTCATTCACGCACCACTCATAGTTCGAGAGCGCGTGGCTGGCAATTTCATGAACCTTCTTCGGATCGTTCATGTAGTTGCCGGCCTTCAGAATGTCGTGTTCCAGCAGTTCAACGGAGTCCTTAATGTGGTGCATCTTCTGCTGCGGGCAGCCCGTAGCCGTCAGAATGCCGCCATTGATGATCGAGTTTCCGCCGGCAGTCGGCATCTTCTCGAGCACGATGACGTTTGATCCAGCCTTCTTAGCCTCAATAGCAGCAGCCAGTCCAGCGAAGCCAGAGCCGATCACGACGATGTCGACCGTTTCATCCCACTTCGCAGGGACCGCAGCAACAGCCGCCTTGCTGGCAACGAGACCAGCAGCTCCCATAGCAACTGATCCCTTCAGAAGGTTTCTGCGGTTCATCTCCATCATTACTCTCCTCATTTGTTCATACGAACATAAGACAGGGAATCGGGGCTGACCCCTTTTCCCGATTTGCACGGGGACTATGTCCCCCTGTCCTTTTGTATTATCGCCTTGAGGTGCGGATTTCGTAATGATCCAAAAAGTCGGTAGGTTTTAACCAAAATGCAATTCCATAAAAATCAACTAAATACTTTTATTTATGAATCACGGTTTTGATGGAAATATCGGGCAGGCTTTGATTTTTGTCTTGACTATCATACGGTTGCTATAATTATAAATAACTAGATAATGACCCGTGTAGGTAGATTCTTTATAGGTATCTACGTCTTTTGCCGAGTCAATTGCGGTTGCAAACCAGTTAATATTTGTTTGAATGTGGATGACAGCTGACTCCATCTTCGCGGGATTATGAAAGAGCATTCAGCATTGAGGAGAGTCTATGGGCGCAGCGGAACATATCGAACTCGAAACCTGGGAGCTCTTTATGGCTGTTATGGAGTCCGGGAGCTACCTGCAGCCGGCGCGCGCCATGAATGTGGATCCCTCCACAGTGTCCCGGCGTCTCAGGAAACTGGAAGACCGTCTGAGGATGCAGCTCTTCTATCGTGAGAGCACCGGTCTCCGTCCTACAGCAGCCGGCCGCCGGGTCATGAACCAGATGCATGATGTGCTGACCGATATTCTCGCCGTGAGAGATGGGTTGGCAAAAAGTGTGTCTGGAGTCCGCGGACGAATCCGGGTGAGTATTCCGGAACCGATTCAGACAGACGCGGTCTGGGAAGTGATGTCGCAGCTTGAGTTTGAGAACACCGGACTGAGACTCGATCTTGAGCCCCCGGGGTCCGGGGATGATCCAGCGGGGCTTGCCTTTCAGGTGAGTCCCATGATCCCAACAGGTTCACGCCCTGTCTCTCTGCTGCCTCTGGTATGTGTCGCGTCTCCCGGTTATCTCGCGGAACACGGTACCCCTGAGAGCCCTGAAGCGTTGACAGAACACACATTGATTTTTTCTGAACTCTCAAGCTACAGCCGACGGTTTACTTTCTCCCGGGGGGCTGAAACCATTTCCGTTCCGCTAGGAACCGGTCCCGTCCGACGGACTCCGCGTCAGGCAATCTGCGGCGCTCAGGCTGGAGCCGGTATCGCGATCGGGGTGCCCTACTGCATTACGAAAGATCTGATCCGCGAGGGGAAGCTTATTCCGGTTCCATCAGACTGGCTTATGCCGCCGCTTCAGGTCTCAGTCACAGTCCATGCCTTACAGCATTCAAAGTACCTGCTCTTCTATCTTGCGGAAGAAATACGAAAGCGGTTTGAGGCTATTTCTTCAGAGGAACAGAAGGCGCTCGAGAAACTCGTGGAAAAGGTGAAACATGGCAAAAAGTGATTTTCTTTCCCGGACCAGACTTTTCCTTGAAGTCCTGAATGAAGAGAGTCTCAATCAGGCGGCTGAGAGCCTGGGGAAAAGCACGCCGCAGGTGAGCCGCGAAATCGCGAAGCTCGAGCAGGAGCTTCATGTAAAACTCTTTACCCGGCTTCCGACCGGGATCCGGGTCACCCGTGAGGGAGCCAAGTTTGCGGAGCAGATCCTTCCTCTGATAGAGCGGTTTGACACACTGGAAGAATCGCTTATCCGGGAAACGGACCAGGAAATCAACCTGTTCCTCCCTATTACAGAAGGGACCGAACTCTTTCAGAAATGGATTGCGAGGTTCGCTGAAGCGAACCCGGATGTTCGGGTCAATTCCCGGATCCGGGACCCCAATGCGGGCCAGAACGGCGGGTACTTCAATTATCAGGTGGTGCTTGAACGGGAACCCGCTGATGACACCCTGGTCGCCGTGAGGATCTGCAGTGTACCGCTCGTCTGCGTAGCGGCACCGGCTTATCTCGCGAAAGCGGGAACTCCAGAGTCTCCGGAAGACCTGCTACGGCACTTGATCCGGGTGTCCAGCCGGGAAATGGAGCTTCCGGTCACACTTCATGAAACCGGGACGGGCCGCTCTTACACAGTTCCCACAGGTCATGCGGGAGATTCCGGTCTCGTTCTGGCTCTCAAAAACCGGGTGCTTGAAGGCGGCGGCATCGGTATTGCGGTTCCCCGCTATCTGGTCGAGTCAGAGCTTGAGACAAGTGACCTGATTGAAGTCCTTCCTGACTGGCAGATTGAGCCCGAAGTCATGTGGCTCCTGCGCCCACAGTCCCGGTTTCCGAGTGACGCGGGACAGAAGCTCGCCAGGTGGTTCAGGAAAGAGGCTTCCGAAAACCATTCGCTCACTGTTTCAGAACGCCTGAACGTGTTCGGGAAACCTGCCCCTACCGATTTGCTTCGCCGGGATCTCTGACAATCCATCCTGAATTTTAAAAATACCCCTTCGGGGGTATTTTTTATTGCCTTCTGACAAAACAGAAGAAAAACAACGTTTCTGTCCTAACCTGACCGTGAATCATGACTTTTCATTACTGTCCTTTTGCTAAAAAAATGAAATGAATTTATGAATACAGTAATTAAAAGCCCCTATAATGAGTAGGTAATATATCTTAACTTTGGAAATGCCTGTTCCGGAGCTTCTCTCCGGCTGGTTTCAATCATGCAACGACGTACTGCCCTTTTTGTCCCTTTTCTCCTAGCTTCCGGTCTGGCAGCCAAAGCCGGAGCGCGAGCGGCTTATCGGGGACCTGTTTTTCAGGAAGTGGCAACGTCGGAGTACCAATGGAACAGCACGGCGGTTTCAAGAACCGGCCGTGTTTTTACGAGTTTTCCTACCCGGAATGAGTTTCCATCGTTCCATGTCGGGGAGCTTCGGGGCGGTGTTACCGTCTCATTCCTTCCCCGTGACGTAAACGAGTCTCTCGTCAACGTTTCCAATATCTTCATTGATGACGCTGACAGACTCTGGATTCTGGACTCCGGAAAGCTTGCCGGAAGACCGGTTAACAAGAGCGCGGCGCGTCTCATCTGCGTCAATATCACGCACCGTATGGTGCTCCAGACCTTTCGGATTCCTTCGGAACTCCTTGAGAGCAGCAGTACGCTCGCGAATGTCCGGGTGGATTCCCAGCAGAATATCGCTTTTATTTCGGACGGCGGCGCGGGCGGTCTGATTGTTCTTGACCTGGAGTCCGGCAAAGGATGGCTCGGGCTTGATCGCTCGGTTCAGCAGACCCGCGCGAACGCGAAGTTCCTCGCGCTCCCGACCGGCAATTACTACCCGATCATGCCGAACATCGCGGCGCTTGCCCTTTCAGAAGACCGCCGCACGCTCTACTTCACGCCTCTCATTGAAACCAAGATTTATTCGATTCCGACTCATATTCTTCGGGATCGCAGTCTTCGCTCCCATGACCGGGCCCGCTACATCATGACAGAAGCGCGGGATGCCTTCCCGTCTGCCGGCATGGTTGAACGTTCCGGAGTGCTCTATTTCGGAGATGTCCGTCATGACCGTGTTGCGTCGCTTCATCTGATGACGCACCGTGTCTCTGAAATGAAAACCCCGACCCCGATCCGGTGGGCCGACGGTTTCTCGCTTGATTCCCGGGGCAACATCTGGTTTACGGAAAGTGAAAGCAATGTTCCGGTTCAGCGCCGGTCGGCCTATCGCCTCTTCCGTATCGTCTGGGCCTGACGCAATTTCTTTCGCGGTTACATTCGTGACCCCTCCTATCAACTGAGACTTTCGCAATTCCCCGAAGATCGCTTATGACCGTGGTTGTAAATGAGTATGATTACGTTTATCAGAAATAAGGAGCGTATTCATGGTCAAAATGACGGTTGGCGTCAAAGGCATGATGTGCGCGATGTGCGAGTCGCATGTCGCCGGAGCCGTGCGGGACAAATTTGAAGTCGAAAAGGTGAAAGCCGATAAGGGTAAAGAAAACTGCGTCGTGATCGCAGCGCGTGAGATTCCGGAAACTGAACTCCGCGCCGCCATTGATGCGACGGGATATGAAACCACCTCTTATCAGTCAGAGCCTTATGAGAAAAAGGAATTCTTCTCGAAACTCTTCGGCTGATCGCTTTTTCTTCCTTTTCTCCTGAAGCCTGGATGTCGATCCGGGCTTTTTCTTTGCCTGAAGCGACCCCACGGTCCCGATTAAAAAGTCATGTGAATGAATTCAGTCTTCTAGGCAAACTATCGTATTTTCTAGCGTCTACGCCCTATTTCCCGGCTTCTTTCTTTGATTCCTTTTGTTCCAAGTCATGTATATGAATTTGGATTGGGATGTTTTTTTGTAATTTTTTAAACCAAAATCCTTACGTCGGCAGTTCGAAGGTGTTACGCACTCTGCTTTCGGGTTATGTCGGCATCCCACTTCGGAGATAAAAAAGAAATTCCCCTGGCACGCGCCAGAGAGAGTTTTCACGTTTGGAGATTTAGCGCAATGCAGACATTTACAACAATCGTTGCCATTGTCGCAGTGATCGGCGTCATCTGGGGTCTCATAAAGCGGTATGAAACCCGGCTGGTGCTGATTACCGGCGGCCTCGTCATGGCATTCCTGTCCTTTAAGCCGATGATTGCGTTCCATCAGTTCGATAAGTCAATGACGAACCCGAATCTGATCATCGCCATCTGCTCGGCCATGGGCTTTGCCGCGGTTGTGAAGCTTACCGGCTGCGATACGCATCTGGTTTCGCTTCTCACGAAGCCTCTGAAGAAACTGGGCCTGTTCCTTCTCCCGGCCTGTGGTCTTGTAACCGCTGTCGTCGCTGTTGCGCTCCCCAGTACGGCAGGCTGCTCCGCTGCTGTTGCTCCGACGCTAATTCCGATTCTCGTGCGTGCTGGCTTCAAGCCGGCGATCGCCGCGGCCATGATCATCGGCGGCGGTATCGCGACATCCCCGTTCCTGAATCCTGGTGTTTCTCATAACGCCTTTATCGCGAAAATGGCCGGCATGGATGTGATGCAGCTGATTGCTTTCTCCGCTCCCCGCACAGTGGGTCTTGGCATTCTCGCCATCATCCTGATGACAGTCGTCTGCGTGGTTTATAAGGACTACAACAAGAACCAGACAGAAGAGGAAATGGAAGCCAATCTGGCGCTTGGCGGTACTGCCGGCAACGCGTCATTGCCTGAGCATCCGAATGTTCTTAAGGCTATTGCTCCGCTTCTCCCGGTGGTGATCCTGGTTGTCGCCTCAATCTGGTTCAAGGACCTGAAGGTTTCGGTCGGCACGGCCATGCTGCTCGGTACGATCTATGTGTTCCTCGTGACCCGCGCGAATCCTGCTGAAATTTCGAAGAAGTTCTTCGACGGTATGGGTGAAGGTTACGCGAAGATCATGGGCATCATCATCGCGGCCGGTGTCTTTGCATCCGGTCTGACGGCTGCCGGTGTGGTCGGCGACCTTGTTGAATTCCTGAAGCACGCGCAGTCGGTCGCTAAGCTCGGCGGTTCTGTCGGCCCGTTCCTTCTCGGCCTGATTACCGGTTCCGGTGACGCCGCTGCCTTTGCGTTCAACGAAGCTGTGACGCCTCATGCCGCTGAATTCGGTATGTCGATTCCGTCCCTCGGTGTTCTTGCGGCCTTTGCCGGTGCCTTCGGCCGTCAGGCTTCCCCGCTTTGCGGCGGTCTGATTCTGGTTGCCGGTATCGCGGGTGTCAACCCGATGGATATCGTCCGCCGTACGGCTCCTGTGATGGTGATCCTGCTTGTCTGCCTCTACATCGTCTCCTGATGTATTGAAGCTTTCTGCCGGGGTCTGAGCCCCGGCAGAGGATCCAAAAAAGAAGCCCGGAAGTGTTAAATCTCCCGGGCTTTCGCTTGTTCTAGGGAACCGCATTTATGGAACGCGTTTGAAGATCAGTGAGGTATTGACGCCGCCGAACGCGAAATTGTTCGACGCGAAGCAGCTGATATCCAGGTTCCGGCCGCTCCCTGTGATGTGATCAAGCTCCGCGCAGGCCGGATCCGGGTGCACCAGATTCAGAGTCGGCGAGAACCATCCATCCCGCATCATCATAAGGGAGAGCCAGGCTTCCATCGCTCCGCAGGCCCCTAGCGTGTGGCCGAAATAGCTCTTCAGCGTCGACACCGGAACGTGGCTTCCATAGGCCGCGGCGGTCGCGAAGCTTTCCGCTTCGTCCCCCCGTGCAGTACCCGTACCGTGTGCGTTGACGTAGCCGATTTCGGACGCCGGCACTCCGGCTGACTCGAGCGCCATCCTGAGGCAGGCTTCCATCGTGATCCGATTCGGACTCGTTATATGCGTCGCGTCGCAGTTTGTCGCGAACCCGGCCACTTCACCGAGGATCGTGGCGCCGCGGGCTTTCGCGTGCTCATACTCCTCAAGCACGAGAGCCGCGCCCCCTTCACCGATCACAAGACCGTCACGGTCTTTATCAAACGGAGATGGTGTGAGTTCAGGAGTCTCGTTTTTGGTGCTGGCGGCGAAAAGCGCGTCAAACGCCGCAGTGTCCGCGGGGGAAAGCTCCTCCGCGCCGCCCGCGATCATGAGGTCTGCCTGACCGTAGCGGATTGCTTCAGCAGCGTACCCAATCGCCTGGCTTCCGGAAGTGCAGGCGGACGATGTCGGAATGACGCGGCCTGTGATCCCGAAAAAGAGACTCACATTCACGGCCGCCGTATGCGGCATCATGCGGACATACGTGGTGCCGTTTACGAAATTCGTGTCATGCTGCAGCAGCATGCCGCCAAACTCCATGACACCGTCCAGACTTCCGCAGCAGGAGCCGAAAGCAACACCCATACGGCCTGAAGAGAGCACCGGGTCATTGATGAGACCGGCTGACTCGAGCGCGAATTCGGAGGATCGGACCGCGAGTTTCGAAACACGGCCCATCGAGCGGGTCTTTTTCCTCGTATAGGTGTCCGGAAGCGTGAAATCCTCAACCGGGGCCGCTATCCGGGCATTCAGTCCCTTATAGACATCCCAGTCTGTCATCCGCCTGACAGCGTTCCGGCAGAGCTGCAGACGCGGTTTGATCTCGTCCCAGCTGTTCCCGAAGGCGGTGACTCCGCCAGCCCCCGTAACGACTACCCGTCTCTCTTTCATGCGAGGCCTCCATCGACCGCGATGACCTGCCGCGTCACGTAACTCGCCCCCGGTGACATAAGGAAGCGGATGACTGACGCCACTTCTTCCGGTTTCCCGGCGCGCTTCATCGGGATCATGCCGGTGATCGCTTTGAGTGCTGTTTCATCCATCTTCGTCATATCGGTGTCAATAAGGCCCGGCGCCACAGCGTTCACGGTAATTTTCCGTTTGGCGAGCTCAAGAGCGAGTGACTTCGCAGCCGCGATGAGACCGCCCTTCGCCGCGCTGTAGTTTGTCTGACCGCGGTTTCCGATGAGCCCTGAGACGCTTGAAATCACGACAATACGGCCGCCGTCCCGAAGGCCGATCATCGGCATCACGCAGGGCTTCAGAACGTTATTAAACGAATTGAGATCGGTATTGATGACATCAAACCAGTCGCTGTCAGTCATCCCGGGGAACGCCGCGTCGCGCGTGATGCCGGCTGAGTGCACGATACCCCAGTAGGCGCCGTGATGCTCAATATCCGCTTCAATCGCTGAGCGGCTCGCAGCTGGATCTGCGGCGTCAAAGACGACCGTCCAGGCGTCTGCCCCTTTTGAACGGAGTTCCTCCGCCAGCGCCTCAGCCCGCTCAGGGTGCGAGGACGCATGAAGCGCCACCCTGAAGCCGTCAGACGAAAGCGCTTCCGCGGTCGCCCGACCAATGCCGCCGGACGCCCCAAGAATAAGGACCGATCTACCAGAGGCCTCTGTCATCAGGCAGCCTTTCCGCCGAAAAGCTCGCGGTACTCTTTGTTGCTCGGCTGATAGACCGAGACGCGGCCCGTCGCGATCAGCGTGTCGCCATCCTTCATTTCACCCGCGAAAGAACCAATCGGTCCTTCATACACTTCGCGGTGCATCGTGATGCGGAAAGTCTTTCCTTCCGGAATCACCGGAACCTCAATCTTCAGATTGCGGGCCGAGAGGAGATAGCCGATCGGGGCATCCTTCTCATCCTCAGGCTTATCCGACTTGTCCTGCTGACGCCAGTAACCCGCCCAGGCACCCACCGCCTGCGCCATCATTTCGATGCAGAGCGTTTCAGGGAGCCGGCCGTCCGGACGGCGGAAGGGTTCAAGGATCTTGGAATCCGCCTCAGCAATCACGTCATCCTCGGTGAATTCAAGGATGCGGGACACGAGAAGCATCGGAGGACGCTGGGGCAAAAAGAGTTCCGGTTTCCCCGGATTAAGAATCTGAGACATCGTCAATCTGTTCCTAGAATCAAAGCCGCGTTGCTGCCGCCAAACGCGAAATTACAGCTCATCATAAGGGAGCCTGAGACGGCGGTAAATCGGCTCACAAGTGAAATTGGGGGTAATGCGGGGTCCGCAGGGACAGAGTCCGGGAGCTGAGGCGGAAGCACGGACCCCGGATTCTGAAGAAGAAGCGCGATCAGCGCGGCTTCTGCGGCTCCCGCGGCGCCGAGTGTGTGCCCGGTCAGGTTTTTGGTGGAGCTCGCGGTCACCCGGTCGCCAAACACCCGGTAAACGGCTTTTGCTTCCATTGAGTCATTGAGTTTTGTTCCTGTCCCGTGGAGGTTCAGGTAATCAATTGCGTCAGGCGTGACGCCTGCCATCTGAAGCGCTTCGCGGATCGCAGCTTCTGCTCCTTCTCCCTCTGGGTCAGGAGCCGACATGTGGTGAGCGTCTGACGATTCACCGAATCCCCGGACCGCGATCGGGCCCGGTTCCCGGCTGAGCCAGAGAAGCGCAGCCGCCTCTCCGATCGCGATCCCGTCCCGGATCCCGGAGAACGGAAGACAGCGGGTGTGGGAAAGCGCCTGCAGCGCGTCAAAACCGTTGATCGGAAGCTTCGCGAGGGTGTCGGCACCGCCCACGATAGCGGCGTCAATCATGCCGGCTTCAAGAAGCCTCACTCCTGAAATGATGGCCCGGATACTGCTCGTACAGGCGGTCGACACGGTGTACGCGGGTCCCGTAGTACTCAGCCAGGCGGAAAGGAATTCAGACGGGTCACCGAGCTCCTGCGCTTCACCGCGGAAATCAGGGTCGGGTTCCCCCTTTCTGAAACCGCGGATATAGTCCGCGAACTCTTCAGATCCCGACGTGCTGGTCCCGAGAATAATTCCGACACGGGAAGGATCCGAGCGGTCCAGCAGTTCCCGGAAACGGGGTTCCGAATTAAAGACCGACATCAGGGCGCGGTTATTCCGGCTCTGATGCTTTGCGAGATTCTCTGGAACCGCCGGTAAGTCTCCCGTCATATGACCGAAAGCGAGCGGTTCTCCTGAAAGAAGCCAGTGACTGTCAGGCGTAAATCCGGGGGCCTCATTTTTCCCGAGATTCGCGAGAATGTCCTGAGGCCTGGCCCCAAGCGCGCAGTCAAGCGCCACAGCGTGGATATAGACCATCAGACACTCTCCTCTTTCCGGTCAAGCCGAAGGATGAGAGGCGACGCGAGGAACGCCGTGAAGACACCGGCCGCGAGAACGAGTCCGAAGTTTGAAATCGCCGCCGTGCCGCTGAAAACGAGAATACCGAGCGAAATCATCGTGGTCACCATAGCGGTGAAAACCGCGAAGAGCGTCGAATCCGCTTCTTTCTGGAAGTTACCGAAGAAAAGCGAATAGTCGATCCCGATCCCAAGGACGAGAACGAGTGCGAAGAGCGAGAAGATGTTCACGGGGAGCCCCGCCCAGCCGAGCGAGGCGATCCCGCAGGCGACGGAGAGAATACAGGGGACGATGATGCCGGCGGCGCGCTTCAGACCGTACCGCCAGGCGTAAATTGCGAAGATCAGTGCGAGCGACGCGGCGAGCAGCGCCTCAATCATGGTCCGGACACCGGAGAACAGGTGATTCAGGTCCGCGCGGCGGTCCACCCAGACTGTGCCAGGGACAGAAGAGGCCGCTTTCTGAAGCGCGGCATCCGCTTTCGCGCTCCTGTCTCCCTGAACGGGGATCATAAGGGAAGTTTCTCCGACACCGCCCCCGCCACCGAGGACCAGCCGTCCCCAGTTGCTGCTCACAGAATCCCGGATCCAGACCGCGAAGGGAAGCGTCGGATTCTCGCTCTCAGGTTTCGCCGCAATCCCGGATTCCCGAAGCTTCGCGAGCACCGCGGGCGACGCCTTTTTGATGAGTTCCCAGTCAGACTGCTGAGTGGCCCGGGAGTTGAGCGGAATGAGTGTCGCGCCGGTAATCAGCCCCTCCTCCTTAAGCGCCGCAAGCTTTTCGCCAAGCGCGTCTTTTCTCTGAAGGGCTTCTTCCGGGGACGATCCTGTTACGACAAACCAGCGCTGCGTCATGTCGTTCCCCGTAAGTGTCCGGATAAGGTCTTCGTCCGCCTTCAGGTGGGAGGGCACCGTCTGCAGCGCGCCGATATCGTCATTCGTTCCCGCAAGCATCAGGCCGCCGGCGGCAAACACCGCGAGGCAGGCGAAAAGAATTGCGGGATAGCGATTCCGCCCGCCCCACACCGCGATATAGCGGCGAAGGAAGTTCCGCCCGATGAGGGGCTTACGCCGGAATCGCTTCGAGAGGAACGGGTACCAGGCGAAAACCGTGGCACAGGACGCCGCGAGCCCCGCGATACTGAAAACCCCGAGCTGGCGGAGCCCCGGGAACGGCGCGATAAGAAGCGCGGCGTATGCGAGACACGTTGTCCCAAGTGCCTGAAGCATCGTGGGGGAAAGTGTCTGCAGGGTATTGAAGGTTGAGACGCCCTCTTTCGCGGTCATCCGGGCCGTGAGGAAGTGTGTGGTGTAGTCCGTTGAAATGCCGATGAGGGAGAGACTCATCACGAGCGTCACCATGTGAATGCCGCCAAACGTAAGGAGCGTTGCCGCTGTGCCGGCCGCAGCGCCTACGGCGACGGAAAGCAGCGCGAGGAAGAAGGGAAGCGGTGACCGGTACGCGATCCCCAGCACGATAAAGAGAAGGATCGCGGAGACGGTGCCGAGTGTTGAGATGTCGTTTTTCGCCGAATCCCCTGCGAACCCTGAGTAGAAGATTGAGCCTTCGCTCGCGAACCGCACGTTCGGATAGGCGTCCTTCACGGCCTTCTGAGCCGCTTTCACTTTATCGAGGAACGGTCCGACAGAACCCGCGGAGGCAGTCCCCTTCTTCACTTCACCCGAAATAAAGCGCCAGGTGACGCCTTTATCATCTGTCGCCGTCAGCCAGCCGCCTGACGTGCTCATGCGGCTGGTGCCCGAATCAAAAAGTGTCGACCCCCGCATGAGAAGGAGGGGGTCGTTCTTGATTTCAGGGGCGGACACACCGGCAACCGGTGAATAAAGCTGCGAAAGCACCCATTCGGCTTCCGCGTCCTCTCCTTCCTTCAGTCTCGAACGGGTGTCGTAAGAAAGGAACGCCGCGCGGTTCTTAAAGAGGAAAGAGGCCGACTCCCGGCGTCTGACATCAGAAAGGCGCCCTGCGAGGCGCCGGAATTCCGGTATCGCCTTCAGTTTTTCAAAATAGAGTTCCGCCGCCCCTTCGCCTCCGGTGACCGCAAAAAGCATTTGCCGCGACATTTTGTCCGCAAGTCCGTTTGTCACGGATTTTGGGACCGCCCGGTAGGTTTCTTCCGGCAGCAGCTCCATGACGTCACTCGACACTTCAGCCTTCGGCACCGCGATGAGAAGGAACACCGCGATCACCGAAACGATGAAGAGCCAGAGAAACGCCCGGACTTTCGGGGAATCGAGAGCGTTCAGAACCGCCTTAGCGGCTGAGCCGTTCTTCGGCATCGGCGAGCCCCCCTTCGTTCACATGGACATCATCAAACCGGATCCGGGTCCGGTCTTTCGCGGGTGAGAGGAAAGAGACGCCCGTTACGGCGTCACCGCCCTTGATCGTGACGGTATCAAACGCCTGGCGGAGCGGATCGCGCGAAGGTTTAAGCGTCACGGTCCAACCCGATGCGGTTCCGCTGATCGAGGAAACCGTGAACCAGTTTCCGAGGGTCTTCGCGTCGGCTCCTGCGAGATTCCGCATGAGGCTAGCGAAAGCAAACGCCCGCGGCTGTGATTTCTTCGTGATGATTTCGGGTTTCGACTTCCCGCGCCGGATTTCGACCTGATCGTCCTTCACGAGGATTTCTTCAGCGAACGGTGATGTCTGTTCCCAGACAACCCCCTTCCCTTCGATGAGCGTCATCCTGCCCTTCGCGACGAGAGGTTTCGGGGCGCCTTTCAGATTTCTTTCTGACGTGAAATTCGCCTTGACCGTTTTGATCGCGGAGAGCTTCGTACTGATATCGTCAAGCGTAAGAGAGAGCGCCGGGGCACTCGCGAACGCAAGCGAAAGCGGTACAAAAATCAGAGTTTTAGCATTCATAAGATAAAGCTCTCCATTAATTCTTCCCGCGGCTGAAATCGCGTCCGGCACCCTGCCAGAAGTCATAAAAGTTGAACCATTCAAGCGGCGAATGGATCACTTCACGCTGAAGTCTTTCCGCGAAATCCAAAGCGTACCTGCGGATCGCGTCATTCCTCGACGCGCGGGGAAGCGTCACCCGGTCCGCGAGTTTCTCAAACGACACCCGGAACGCGTCTCCGTCGCGCGACGCGAAAAGCGTCCACACCTCGCAGCCGAGAAGCGACGCGAGCACCCAGGGTCCGGCCGGAAATTCGGCCGGGGTCCCGAGGAACGGGATCGTTACGGTTCTTATTGTCCTACGGTCAGACGTGACCGGCGTCCGGTCCGCCGCGATCGCGACCCAGGCACCGGACTGAATGGCGTCTGAGAGCTGCACTGCGGTTTCGGCCCCCATTTTATCAACCGGGACCACGTCAATCCGACTTTCAGGCGCCACGGTCCGCATGACGCGGGTGAAACCTTCGGCGTTCTTTTCGTAGAGGAGCGCGATGACCCGCGCTTCCACGTCCCGCTCCGCCACCGCGCGGCAGACCTCTGCCGCTCCGAAGTGCGACATGAGGACAAGTTTCCCGGGGGCGCCGGGAACTGGGGTCAAAGCGGCGCGCGCCTCATCTGTCATGAGCAGATGAATACGGTGCTTCCTGTCCGGATCCCACGCTTCGAGCCTGTCGTACACCGAGAGCGCGAAGTGCCGGAAGTGACGGTAAGGCGTGAGGGGCTCAGAAGCCGGCGGGAGCCCCGCCTGTTTCCTCGCGGCCTTTACCCGCGCGAGATACCGGAGGCTCTCCTGCCGGGCCCCCTTCGCGAACGCCGCGTAGCAGGCAACGACCGGAGAAAGGGACACCTCAAACGCCCTCCTTCCCATCGTTTTGGAGATCCAGAGAAGGAGCCGGATCCAGCGGCTTCCCGGCTGCTCCGGGGTCTGATCCCAGGATCCGTCGCTACAGCCTGTCATGCGGTCTCCTCAGACGCGCGAGCCAGTGAAGAGGTGACTCCAGCACGAGTTTCGTATGCATCAGCGAAATCCGGACGTTATCCCGGAAGTAGTCGAAATTCGAGACTCCGCCCTCCGGATACCGGACCCGGGTCGGAATAAAACGGATCCGCTTCCCGTCCCAGAAGTAGCGCACCATGATTTCGGTGTCGAAATCCATCCGGCGGCCGATATGGTAGCTGCGGGCGAGCGTGAGGAACTCCTGCACGGGGTACACGCGGTACCCGCACATGCTGTCCCGGATTTCTGATGACAGTGTCTCGATCCAGACCCAGAAGTGAGTGATGTAGCGCCCGATCACGCGGCCCCGGGGCGCCGACTCGTCATACTGCGGGAGCCCCGAAATCAGTGCGTCCGGGTGACGCTTCGCGTCTTCGATCAGTTTCGGAGCGTCCGCGATATCGTGCTGCCCATCGGCGTCAATCTGAAGCGCGTGCGTGTAGCCCCCGAGACTCAGCGCCTCGATCCCAAAGGTCACCGCGGCGCCCTTCCCGGAATTCCGCGACCTGGGGAGATAACAGGTTCCCGGAACGGATCTCGTCGCCGCCAGGATGGCTTCGGACTCCTCAGGCGCATTCCCATCATCCACGACATAAGAGCGGATTCCGAGAGCACGGAGTGACTCGAGCACCCCTTTCAGGGTGTCCGCCTGGCGGTAACAGGGAATGACCGCGGCGAGACGGAATGGAGACTCCGTTACGCGGCCTTGCATAGCTTCAGGCGTCCGATCGACGCGAGACGCCATGAGCCGTTCCGATAGACCTGGTAATCGAACTTCACGTTCGCGCTGAACTCGGGGTCGAGCGACGCGAGCGTGAGGCGCACGGTGTCGCCCGGCGTCATCGGTGTCGTGAACTTCATCTGAACGACCTCTTTCAGGGCCGCGGGACCGGCAAACTGAGACGCGAACCGCGTCACGAGTTCCAGCTGCGCCACGCCCGGCAGAATCGGCTGCGCGTCGAAGTGTCCCTTGAACCAGCCCAGTTCCGGCTCAAGATCAAACGTGACGCTTACCTTGCCGTTCTCAAACGGCGTGCTTTCTTTGATTTTCGGGAGAAGTTCAGTAGTCATGGTTTCTTCAAATAGGCTTCGTACTGCATCCATATCGGTCTTGCCCTGCGTATTCTGCGGCAGAACGGCGAGAGAGCGCCAGAACCGCGGGACCGCGGCGGGTTTCAGGAGTTTCCGGAGTTCCCGCTCATACTGCCTCACGCGCGTCGGATCGTATTCGGGCGAGCGGCTCTGGTCAACCGCGATGCCGATCGCCTGCCGTCCCTTCAGGGTAACGGCGAGCGTGACCGTATGGAAATCATAGCGCCCCAGAACAGTCTTTTCGATTTCATCGAGGCTGACCCGCTCTTCCGCGATTTTCACAATCCGGTCGCGCCGCCCGAGAAGGCGGAACGTCCGGGGGCCGATTGGCTCGATCCTGTCGTCAAGCGACGCTTCACCGGTTTCCGTAAGCGGTGTGCGGATCCGTCCGTCCCTCGGGTCGCCAATAAAGGAGACTCCGGGCGCGAGTTCCGCGTCTCCCCTCCCCGCTTCGCGCGTAAAGGCGACAACACCGGTCTCGGTGCTCCCGTAGATTCCGGAAGCCGGAATTCCAAATATCTCTTTCACACGGGCACCGGCCTCCGACCCCAGCTTTCCGCCAGCGGAAAGGATAAAGCGGACTGCGTCATGCGGCACCGCGGGGTCGAGGTACCGAAGGAAGGTCGGAGAGGAAATAATAGCGGAGGGCACGGTAACTGACGCCAGGTCTTCCGGTACCTCAAGCCGCGGAACAATCCGCGTGAGGCCGAGCGCCATCGGAACCCAGACCGTAAAGGTGAGCCCGTAGAGATGCAGGGGATCGACGCTTGAGGCAACAGCGAGGCGCCGAAGGTCCGGGAAGATTTCGGACACCATCTCAGCCTCCCGATCGAGAAGACGCACGATTTTCCGCACAGGTTTCGGCTTTCCGGTGGTGCCGGACGTGAAAAGAAGGAGTTCCGCGTCGGGGCTGATCGGCGGGAGATCCATGGCTGCGTCACCTCCGTCCTCTGACGGAATGACAGCAGATCCAGCGGGTGCCGCGGCGCCTTCCGCGGCCCACACCGCGTCCGGGGCCGGCTCGAGAGAAGCGAGGCGGTTCCCGCCCGCGAGCACCGGTGTCCGGCGTGACGCGAGTGTCGCGATGAGTTCCGTGAGGAACTTCACCGGATCCCGCTCCGCGATCCCGACCGTGCGGCAAGGAACCACACTGAGGCGCGCCGCGAGCACCGAGACCCGGCGTCTGATTTCACTCCGGGTAATCGGTGTGTCCCGCAAGAGAAAGAGGACATCGTCCGGGCTTCCCCCATTCATCCAGTCTGATGTTTTAAGCAGCATGACGCATCACCCGGCGGCGGACAAGATATTCAATCCCCATCATGAGCCCGATCGCTCCGTAGCTCAGGCATCCATTCCAGAGAAGCCACGCGGCGCGGTTTCCGGAAAGCACGGTGGCCGCGGCGACGCCGCCGTTCGCGATAAAGAAGATGCACCAGGCGACGGTGACCTTACGGCAATAGCGGATTCCTGCGTCGGGGAGCGGTTCTTTTGATAGTTTCCGCGCGACCGCCTCGGCGACCGGGGTCCCGAAGAGCGACGCGGCAAACGCGAGAAGGAGAGCGAGATTCACAAACACCGGGTACCAGAACGCGAGCGAGGCCTCAGAAAGCAGGAGCCCCAGACCGCAGACCGCGGTGCCGATAACCGAAATGAGAAGCGCGGGGAGTGAAGCTCCGCGGATTCCCTTTCTCAGAGTAAAGATCGCCTGAAACGCGAAGAGCGGGAGTCCTGCCGCGAGAAGGAGTGACATCCGGCCGAAACTCACCGCGGCAATCACGGCAAAAGGCCAGAGAAGCGAGAGCGCCTGCGCGGCCCGCTTCACTCCTTCGGCCGGAGTCATGCCGCTTTGTCGTCAGAAGTCAGCCGCACGAGCGTATCCACCACGTCCTGCACGGTTTTCACGTGCTGGAAGTCCTCGGGGCGGAACCGCTCGCCGGTTTTCTTCTGCATATGGACAATCAGATCAATCGCGTCGATTGAATCGAGTTCGAGGTCTTCGGCAAGCCTCGCCTCGGGCTTAATGGATTCAGGATCCGCTTCAAAGAGGTGAGCGAGCGTTTCCGCCACTTCCTGATAGAGCTCTTCCCGGGTCATTTTTTCCATGGCGGTCAGGCCTCCGGCTTCTGAGTGCGGATATAGTCCGCGAGCGTCTTCACGGACGCGAAGCGGCTGCGATTCTCTTCAGTCGTACCGGAAAGGTTCACGCCGAAACGCTTCTTCACGGCCATGCCGAGCTCAAGCGCGTCGATCGAATCTAGCCCCAGCCCCTCTTCCCCGAAGAGCGGCGTGTCATCCGCGATTTCTTCCGGCGACATGCCTTCAAGGTTAAGGGACTTAATAATGAGTGACCGGATCTGATTTTCAAGCGTTTCCATTGTGTGTCTTTCCGTTATTCCCAGCGGGCTCAGAGCTGAAGCGGAGGGAGGCGAAGATTTTCGCTGTGAGTGATCGGGCGGCGGCGGGCGCCGCTTCCGGATCCTCGAGCGGCTGAGGGGTCAGCCGTCCAACGTAGGAAAGCCGGATAATCGGTTTCCGCGGCGGAACAGCGTACCAGGGCGCTCCCTTTGTGAGCCAGGGGTCACTAGATTCTATCTGAATGACCTCAATCGGGGTATCGGTGCGGACCGCGATCTGAGCGGCTCCGCGGTGAAGAGTCGGTGTTATGCCGGGCTTCGTCCGGGTGCCTTCGGGGAAGATGAGGAGCACACCGCCCTTCGCGAGCCGCGCCTCCGCGTCCCGCACGAGATCCGAGGGATCTTCGCTGTTCACGATATAGTCCGCGGCGCGGACCACCCGCTTCAGGAAGAAGTTACCGGTGAGTGCCGATTTCACAATGCAGTCGGTCTCAGGAATGACGGACGCGATCAGCACGTAATCGATCAGTGTCGGATGATTCGCGACAAGAATGACGCCCTTCTTATCTTTAAGACACTGAATTCCAGCGGTGTCCGCTTCCATAACCCCCAGAAGATGGGTCAGGCGGAAGAAAAGCCTGAAGGACGCCGAAATCAGGCGGCGTGTCCGGAGAACAGAGGTTTCTTTTGAGTCTGTCGCCGCCCGGATCACCGGGAATGCCGTGAGTGAGAGCGTAAGCCCTCCGATCCCAAACACGGCCCAGCAGAAACCGGTCGCGAGGCGCCGGATCTGAAGCTTCAGGAACGAATCCGGTTCGCGGGTCATGCCGTGAACCTCCATTCGATGACCGTACGGCCGGCCGCGATGGTGATGGCAGGCACCTTCCTCAGATAGGCGCGGAGAAACAGAAGCGCGGGCGGAAGTGTTCCTTCAGAACAATCGGAAGCCGAAACGGGGACAAGCGAGACGGGACCACCTGACGCGAGAAGAACGGAAAGCGCGTAGGGGAAGGTCAGCAGATGATCGTGATACGCCGCCCGGGCTTCAGTCGGTCTCGCGTTTTCAAAAAACGTGAGAAGTACGGTTTTCTTTCCTGAGGCGAGCGCCGCGGCGGCTTCGGTCCAGCCGGCAAAGAATGTCCTCGGGCCGGCCGCGACAGAGGTCCCTGGCACTTTCCAGTGCTTCGCGATAAGAAGCGTGCCTTCCGCGGCGTTATGAACGGACATTGTGAAGTCAGTGGGTGACTCCGGGTCCCCGTCAGCAAGTCCCGTGAGAATCTTTTCGCAGCGGGGAAGTTCGGCATCGCGGCTCGCTGTCACAATAAAATCGGGGACCGTGCTTCCCGCCGCCGCGATGGAGCATTCAATTCCGGCCCGAGCGCCCGGTGAAAGACGCCGTGACGTCATCAGGGGGAGTGTCTTCGGGACGGTAAAAGGCGCGGCGGGGTCAATCGCAGCGTCGCTCTCCGCCCATGAAAGCCAGGACGCGGGATCCGCGAACCCAGGCGCTGCCGCGGTCCACGAGAGAATCGAGAACCCCCGTTCACTCATGACTTGTCACCCCGGGTGAGCGTGATCAGCGTGTGCCCAATGCCGAGTCCGTTTTCGACCGATTCGACTTCAAGCCCCGCGTCAAGCGCGAACCGTCTGAAGTCCGCTTCGGAATAGAACCGGCTGCAGCCATTCGCGATCGCGGTGAAATAGAGCGAAAACGCGGCGAGACACCGGTCCCCGATCGGGAACTTCTGATTCCCGATCAGCGGCTCCAGAATCAGAATCCGGCTTCCGGGTCTCATGGCGTTCCGGACTTTCTTCAGAATCCGTACGACATCGGCTTCACCGAAGCAGTCGAGAAACTGGCTCATCCACCAGATGTCGGGGTCGCCCGGGAGATTCGTACCCGACATCACGTCGTCCGGAAAACAGGCCACCCTGCTGCTGAGACCGGCTGCCGCGATATTGGCTGCCGCGGTTTCACACTGCTCCGGGAGGTCGACTATCCGGATCCGGATCGAGGGGTCCGCTTTCGCGAGCCGGATCGCCCACTTTCCGGTGTTTCCGCCGATATCGCAGAGCAGCGTCGGGTGAAGCGCGGTGACGCGGGATACCGTATCTGAAAAAGCGTTGTCAGAGAAAAATTGGTCGTACCCGAACCAGCTCTCGCGGGCGGGTTGAGAGAGCTCCCGGAGGTGCGGGTATAGCGTTCCGTCCCAGGGGCCAAGCGTGCTGAGGCCCGTGGGACGCCCTTCCCTGAGGGAGTCAGAGAGCCTCGCGACTCCGGGAATGCAGACATCCGCCGCGAAGTCAAAGTTGGCCTTCGTCATCGGGTCATTCAGGAGAAACCAGCCGGTTTTCGTGAGTGACGTTCTGCCGGACTCCGTTTTCAGGATTCCGGCGCCTTCAGCGGCGTTGAGGAGTACGCGGACTGCGTAGTCCGAAAGCCCTGAAACGGCTTTGATTTCCTCATCTGTCAGGCCCGGGTCTCCCGCTTTATCGAGAGCCGCGAGAATTCCAAAATCCCGGAGCGATCTCGCCGCCTCAAACTCAAACGGCGCGCAGGCAATTCTCTGCGCGTTGCAGATCGCGCTGAATGCGGACTCTTCGTCGCGTTTCTTCATACTGGCAAAGCCTCGGGTCTCGGAATAAACATGCAGGGGAAAGATTACCTGATTTTCGGTCGTGAATCACATGAAAAGGGCTTTCTCCCTAGAGGAAAAAGCCCTTTTGTGTTCCGATACGGATCAGTGATTGGGATTCGGATCCCCCGGGCCGCCCTGGCCATTAGGTCCTTTCTGACCATCAGGCGCGTTCCGGTTACCGGGCTGCGGGCCATTCGGCGCCTTGGGCGCGTTGCCCGGAGTGCCATTACTCGCGCGATTGGCGGGGCCGCCCGGCTGATTGCCGTAATGGTTGCCGGGATTATTCGGGCCGTTTACGGACCGGTTATTGGGATTCCCTGGGTTCTCACGGTAGCCGGGACCCTCGGGGCGGGGCTTCGGACCAGGTCCAGGACCAAAATCATCAGGCGGAATGACGCAGCCTGAGAGGAGAGCGGCTGGAAGCCCGGCCGCAAGCGTGAGCAGAGTTCTTCTTTTCATACGCACCTCATCAAGCGATTCAGAAGGTATCGCTGTAAAGCTATTGTAGAATCAGTTCTCCGTTATGGCTCGTGCCGCACACGGTATCCTTCTTTGGGGGTACCACTCGCCTCCCCTCGTTGCCGGAGTCACAAAAGACACCGCGGTTCCCGCTTTCACAAGGCGAAAAGAAGCGTTTAGACTCGAGCCACACTGATTCATTCATTTGTATTCCCCGTTCATCTGATGCATTTCGAAACTTGGCTCTCGTTTTTTGCCCTCTGCTGGGGGATCAGTCTCTCACCTGGTCCCGCGCAGCTCGCGTCGCTCTCCGCGGCTCTGAATTACGGCTGGAAGAAATGCGTTCCGCAGAGTCTCGGGCTGGGTCTGGGGGTTCTCGGCCTCGTTATGGTTGTCGGAGTTGGAATCGGGGCCATCCTTGCGGCGTCACCTTCCCTCTTCTTTATCATCCGGCTTCTTGGCTGCGCATACCTTGTCTGGCTCGGCATTTCGCTTCTTCGAGCGAAGGGGCACGCGGTCATCATCGAGGAGCACGAGGCAGCCCCCGAAAGAACCGGCTGGCAGCTTTTCCGGCAGGGGTTTCTCGTCAACATCACGAACCCGAAGGGACTGGTTTTCTTTATTTCGCTTCTGACCCCGTTCATCAATACCGACGCGCCGATCCTGCTTCAGTACTTTGAAATGGGTCTCACCTGCGGCTTTACGGATTTCTGCGTGATGACAGGCGTGTCGCTTGCCGCTGCCGCTGTTGCGAGCCGGATGAAGGGCGCCCGGAACGTCACCCGGATGAATCGTGTTTTCGGAACGGTCTTCGTCCTCATCGGATGCGGACTCTTTTTCTTCAATCTCTAAATTTAGGCTAAGGCTTCAGAATCATGAAAATTTATCTCGTGCGCCATGGCGAAACGGACTGGAATAATGAAAAGCGCCTGCAGGGCTGGGCGGATATTTCGCTTAACGCGAAAGGCGTGAAAGAGGCTGAAGAGGTTGCGGAGAAACTGAAAAACGTTCACTTTGATGACGCTTTCTGCTCGGATCTGGAACGCGCGGAGGTGACCGCCGAAACGATTCTGAAGGGCCGCGATATTGAGGTTCAGATGGATCCCCGGCTCCGTGAGCTTGGGTTTGGACCGCTTGAAGGGACACTCTATAACGACGCGAGAACGGATGAATCCCAGCCGCTTCACGAACTTTTCGTTCATCCGGATAAATACGTCCCTGAATTCGGCGGTGAACCCCTTAACTATCTCTCGGCTCGCGCCGAGGCGTTCCAGCTTTCCACGCTGGATATGATCCAGGCAAAGAACCCGGACGCCACGATCCTGGTGGTCTCGCACGGAATCTTTATCCGCGACATGCTGACCCGGGTCGGCGGTTTCTCTTACGACGATTTCTGGAAGCTTCCCGTGGGGAACTGCTCCATCGCGGTGCTGTCTTACGACGGGAAGCAGCTGAAGATCGAGGAAATGGGTGAGAAAGTGACCGAGTGGCTGGTCTGATCAGCCGCGCACTTCTGCGTCAAACGCCGGCTTATTCGATAAGTCCGGCGTTTATTTTTTAATGACCCGCCGCGCGGCTTCCCGCCCCGCGATCCGCCCGAAAACCAGGCAGTCCGTGAAGGCCATTCCGCCCTCACGCTCCTTCCCTTCAATGCCGCCCGTGGTTTCACCGGCCGCGAAGAGCCCGGGGATCGGCAGCCCCGCGGTGTTCAGCGCTTCCGCTTTTGTGTTGATCCGGATCCCGCCGTTCGTGTAGTGAGGATCCTGGTACTCCACGCCGAAGTAGTACGGGGGCACCTTGATTTCCTGCGTGAAGATCGTCTTTCCGAAATCATCGTCGCGGCCCTTCCGGACAAAGCTGTTGTAGCGGGAAATCGTTTTCTTCAGCACCTCAGGATCAATATCCATGATGCGTGCCATTTCGTCGATATTCGCGGCCTTCCTCACCTGCCCTGTCATCAGCTTATGAGTCACCGTGGTGCCTTTGACTGACTGGGAATCCGTGATCACCCACATCGTGCCGCCCGGCTGATGCGAGAGCGCCTCGGTGAGTTTCGGGTGGCTGACCCCCTCATCCACGAACCGTTCGCCTTTCGAATTCACGAAGATATCGCCGCCCACGTATTCAAGCAGCCGGCCGCCCCGAAATGGAATGAATTCGATATAGGGCATTTCCGCAAGAGCCGCGCCGACCGCAGTTCCGAGCTGAATGCCGTCACCCGTGGCCCCGTCAAAATGCCGGCCGCCAGGGTTCGCGGATGAGTGCGTTCCGGGGTTTTTGATGTGGCTGTAACGCCGGATCATGTCGGGGTTCGCGGAAAAACCGCCTGTCGCAAGGACGACAGAGGGTGCGTAGAACCGCTCGACCCCCTCCGGGCCGCTCGCGGAAACCCCGGTGACCGCGCCGCCGGACCGCAGGAGCTGCACCACGCGGGTATTCAGGCGCACCTCCACATGAAGCGCTCTCGCCCGGCGGTTCAAAGCCCGGATATATTCGTAGCCGCCCCGGGTCGGGTGTGACGTGAGACCGCGGGGAAAGTTTGACGGATACGGAACGAAAACCCAGTCCCGGAAATGAACGCCCATGCCGCGAAGCCAGTCGATCGCGGGACCCGACTCGCGCGCCATGACGCGGATTAGGCTGAGATCCCCATCCCGGTCGCCCCACTCCCAGATCTGTTTCGCCATCAGTTCAGGCGAATCCTTGATATTGAAGACCTTCTGAAGCCGCGGATAAACCGCGCTCACTGTGCCGTCAGCGTAAATCGCGTGCCCACCAATCATTGGTCCCTTCTCAAGCACCAGAACGCGTTTCGCGCCGTTCTCCGCTGCGGACACCGCAGCCGCAAGCCCGGCGATGCCGGCTCCGACAACAATGACGTCAAAGCGCCCGGACACGGCCGCGTTCACCCGAATGACCGGAAGGAGCGCGGCAAGGCTGATCAGCGTGCGGCGGGTCAGTTTCTTCATGAGGCATCTCCTTTCGGCCCAGTCTTTTCTTCAGTGTCGCGTGGTTTTGACTCCACCATATCAATCCGCATTTCCGCGGTGAGCCCTGTGTCGTCATTCCGCCTGAAGCTGAGGCTCGCCCCATGGCGGTCCGCGATGTCCCGCACAATGGCGAGTCCCAGGCCGAGCCCCTCAGGTTTCACGCTTTCCTCAATTTCTGTGAGTTTCTCAAGCACCGCATCTGTCACCACGGGGCCGTTATCCCGGACCTGGAACACGGCTTTGCCGCCATCCCGCCTGAGTGTCACGCGGATCAGGGGATCAGCCACATCCTTTACGGCGTCCCCGGCATTTCGGATGAGGTTAAGCGTCAGGAGCTCGAGTTCCAGTTCATGCCCCATCACGCGGATCCCCGGTTCAATTGCGTCTGAGACCGCAACCGGCGTCAGCGCGTTTCGGGTAAAGGTCCGGATCGCCTTATGCGAAACGTCTGAAAGATCGAGTTCTGTGAGCGGCCCTTCTTCATGCTTCGCGTAGGCGCGGACCCGGTCCACGATCGCGTTCGCGCGGGTAGCCTCCGTTTTAATGGACTTTACGGCGAACCCCGTCTGCTCTGGGGTTGAGCGGCCCATCTTCGCAAGCTGCGCGAGGCCGTTCGCGTAATTAAGGATTGAGGCAAGCGGCTGCTTCAGTTCGTGCGCGATCATGGAGGAGAGCTGCGATATGACGCCGGATCGCTCAAGCCGCGAAAGCCGCTCACGGCTTCGCTTCGCCTCATCCTCCGCCGCTTCCTTTTCTTTCAATGCGGTGGAGAGTTCAGATGTCCGTTTCTTCACAAGATAGTGAAGCCGCAGTTCATACGCGATCAGAAGGAGGAAGAGCGCGATGATCGGGATGATGATTTCCTGATTCCGCTTCCAGATGCCGTATGGCGTCATGTCGTTCAGATAGGCGTACGGCCCGATCATGAGCGCTTTATAGAGGTGATCCACCGCGAGGTAGTCAGAAGCCACGCTCCAGTCCCAGCTGCGGTTCCCTGGCGGCATCGTGAGGAGCGCGACGGTGACATCGCGCACGAGGTCCGGCTTCGCGCCGGCGACCGAGGCAAAAACCGCGTCCGGATACAGGTCTGTGCTCCGGCGGCAGGTGTAAGCGCTCGGGTGCGGATCCGCCTTTTCATTAATGACGCGGAGCGCCCCCTTCTCGATCCAGCCATCGCTCTCCAGCGTTTCCAGCGCGCAGGTCGTGAGAATTCCGACATCCGAAGTCCCCGCAAGGACATCCGTCACCACGTCCGGGAGCTGATAAATCACGAAGTCCTGCTTTCCGAAGAAGTCCCGCCAGTTGAATCCCGATTTCGCGATCTCTCCCATCGCGACCTGCCAGCCGCTGAAGTCGTTCTTCTGACTCGCGACGACGGATTTCCCTTTAAGGTCAGCGAGAGTCTTCAGATCCTTGCGGTCACTTCTCACCACAAACACCGCGCCGACACTCCGGGCGGGGTCTGCGACACCTGCCTGACGGCGGGTCGCGATGTGCCGGGCGCCGACCGTCCGTTCAAGTGTGCTGTAGACACCGGCAGACGACACAAAGAAATCAACACCGCTCGACTTCACGGCATCCTCCGGGTTGGAGGCCGCGATCACGTCGAGCTCAAACCGGTAGCGCGGAAGCTTCGCCTGGATCACGGCAAGTGTCGGATCCACCGTTTCGTTCACGAAACTCGTGCCGAACGTGTCGAAAACACCGATTTTCACGACAGGTCGGCTGTCCGGAATCGGAAGGTTCTGAAGTCCCGCGGCTCCCGCAGGCATCAGAAAAGCCGGGGCCAAAAGAAGACCCAGAAAAGCGATTCTGTATCTTTCTAGGCGTCTCCCCGGCTTCATGATGGTCAATCCCTGTCGATTACTTCTTCGGATGGAAATTCTTTGCGCTATGCGCGTCGTCATACGCCGACATGATGAAGTGAAGCTCGACACTTTCCATCAGGCTGCCGAACATCCGGGAGATGAACCCCGGCCGTTCATTCACTTCCTCTGGCTTGATCGGTTCGCCCTTCTTCATAGCGGCGAGCACGAGGTAGACCGGGAGCGACACAGAGCGTGTCGCGCCGTCAGGCCAGGTGAGTTCAAGCGACGTTGAGTTGATTTTCCACTTATCGCTCACGCCGAGCAAACGGAATTTGATAAGAAGTTCGGCGTCACTGTATCCAAGCGCCTTTTCAGCCTTGATACGGAAGGGGTCGTTTGGCTTTCGCTTGTCGGAGAGCGTCTTCAGAGCGTTCGTTCTGAAGTCATCAATCGACTTCGTGGCGCACGTGTAATGCACCCAGCGGTGTCCCTGAGGGTCCTTATAGGCATCCCAGTTCGTGTCCTTGCAGTCCGGATAAAAGTCGAGAACCCGGCCAACGGTGAAGAAAGAGTGATTTTCCTCAATCACCGTATCCTTCACGGCCCGGATGTCCGGGTTGAGGGACGAGCAGCCGGCAAGCGTCAGAGCGGCGAGCGCCGCGATCACCGAGGTCCGGAAGGAGAGGAGTTTGCGTTCCATGAGAAAAAATGAAGAGCGGAAAAAGAGAGATTCTGAATCTTTTCTTCCGCTCTGGCAGACGTGAATTTGTGACGTCTTGAAACAGGCAACGTTCAGGCGTCGAGTGAATTCCAGAAATCTTCTGTAAATTCAGTGAGTTCCTCTCGGGTCACTTTGCCGCCCAGCGCATAGTAGTCGTACTCAACGCCGAAGTCCTTGCCGGAAATCCCGGTTTCGGTGAAACCGGCGTTCTTAAAGAAGTCGAGCCGCTTCTGGCGGGCTTTCTTCTTATCCTCAGAAATTGTGCGGGCTACGTCAAGGACAATGCGGTTTCCCTTATGGGCATCAAGAAGCAGGCTGAAAATCACGGTTTCCGCGTCTTTCGGGCAATCCTTGAAGGCAATGTACGGAATGTAAGTGATGTCGCCTTTCGTATAGGCGTAAGAAAGCCCGAGGATTTTGCGTGAATCGGTCAGATATGCGGTCAGAGCGGATTCACCCTCTTCGGGCTGGGCCATAAGCGAGCGGAAAGGCGCTCTCTGGGCCGAGGTAAAGGACTCTTTATAAAGCGCCTTTACCTTCTTCCAGTCTTCCAGCGATTTGTCAACCGAAACAGCCGAAATCTTCAGCGGCTTCTCTTCTTTTGCAGCCATAAAACCTGTGTCCTCGAAAATAGGGTACTTAGCATAACAGAATTGAGATATTTCTGAATATGCTTAGGCCTTTGCGAGTGATTCCCAGAACCCTTTGATGATGTCCATCTGTGTTCCAGGAGGAACGGGACGGCGGCGTGTGAGGAGCTCAAAATCGACACCGCAGTCGATCGCGTGAATACCGGTATCTATCCAGCCGTTTCTCGCGTAAAAACGAAGACGGCGGGTCCGGGCGGCATATTCCGGCGTTGCCGCGATCGGCCGCTCAACTCCGAGGCACCAGAGTGTCTCGGTATTCTCCGCGGTCACGCGGCGGAGAATCTCAGTCCCCAGCCCCTGGCCCCGGAGCGCCCCGCTGATCGCGAGGTACGCGAGATACGTCCGGTCCGCGTCTCCCGGCACTTTCGTGGTGTAGGTAAACCCCGCAAACTGCTGATCAAGGAACCAGAGATCAAGCCAGGAACGGGCGGGATCGGCCGCCGCGAAGCGAAGGAGCTGCTCAATCGGGAACTGCTCACCGGGTGGGAACGCCTCCTGCATGCAGAGGTTTGCTGCCGCGATGTCTGATTCCGTGAGCGGGTAAGCCGCGATTCCTGAACGTTTGTTCGTCAGTCCCTTTAAATCCGTCATCCTTTCCTCAATGAAACTCTGGCAATAACGTTTTCATTTTAACGGATCGGTACGGCCGGCCCTTTTCCGATGGTTTGTCGTCTGGCCACCGCCGTGCTTAAACTCACAGAACCCGATAAAGGAAATGGGTAGGAGAAGAAAATCTCATGAGCGCAAGAAAAGACCGTGAGAACTGGGAACGGTTCCGTGATGACTGGGAAAATAACCGGATTGTTGTACATGTGGATCCGTTTAAGGCGATGGATGCCTGGAAAAACGGCGTTACGCATACGCTCGCGCCTATGGTCTGGTTTTTCGGGCTCCTTTGTATTCCGGCCTCTTTGATCCTTGCCTTCTTCTTTTTTTGGTGGGTGATTCCGCTTGGGCTGATCGCTTTTCTCGCCTGCCACTTTATATCCCAGCATCTGCACGCGAAGGCTATGACCCGCGCGATGCTCGAGGATGAGGCTTTCTTCCTTCAGTCTGACCGGAACGGCTGGGTGAAGATCGTAAGGGTGCTCTAGCGATGGTCGGATTCAGGAACAAGGGATTCAAACTTCTTCCCCTGCTCCTGGCAGGCTGCATTCTGATGACTTCGCAGGGGGTGATGGCCGCTCGTACAGCGGCAATGGGATCAAAACCTGTGATCACTATTGCTCTGGTTGATACCTTTTCGCCTGATTTCTACCTTCACACTTATGTTCCTACGGTCGACTATCTTCGGACTCATCTCCCGCAGTACGAATTCAGAATCAAGGAAATAGATTATCGGGACGTGGATGACGGAATTAAGAACGTTCATCCTGATTTTCTTTTTTCTTCAGCTTCTACTTTTGGCGAACTTGGTGCTTTTGAGGGTGCTCATCAGGTAGCAACCAAAAAAAGCGCACAGGAAAAAGACGCAGCTCATTCGCTTTCTTCTCTATTCATTGTTCCAGCAGCTAGCCCTATTCATGATTTTGCGGAGATGCATGGCCGGACGGTGGCAATTACTGACTCTCAAAGCTTCGATGGATGGCAGATAGCGAAGGGAGAAATTTCAAAACATGGCCAGGACCCAGATCGATTTTTTTCAGAGGTTTACGAAACGCATTATGGAATTCCTGACGTGGCTACTTTGGTGTCCCAGGGATTTGCGGATGTCGGTGTTCTTTCCACCTGCGAATTTGAATCCATGGAAGCTCAGGGGCAGATTAAAAGGCAGGATTTCCGTTTAATTGGAGTAAGAAAAGGAATTTCGGGATGTCTGAGGAGTACCGACCAATACCCGGACGTGGTGATTTCCTCAATGCCATGGGTTTCCTCAGACGTGATGCGCGATATGACAATCGCCATCCTTTCCATGCCTAGAAACGGGAGAAATTTCGACTGGGTGGTGGAAAGTGACTTTCAGCCAACAATGGATCTGCTGAAAAGCCTGAAAATCGGTCCCTACCGTTACCTAAGGGATATGAGTCCTCAGGGAATCTGGAAGCGGTACAAAGCAGAAATTCTTCTGACAGTCGCATTGCTACTGGCTGTAATTTTCCACATAGTGACACTTAATATTCTGGTACGCCGCCGCACTGCGGAATTGACTCAGGCTCTGGAAACAACAAGGCGTCTTTACAACGAGAGACGCCAGTCACATCAAAAGATTCTCAACCTCGAAAGAAACAGCATCGTGTCTCAGCTGTCTTCCATGTTTGCCCACGAAATCAAGCAGCCGATCATGAATATTTCCCTTTATGCGGCTGCTCTGAAAATGTATCTGAAACGAGCTGGAATACTGAAAGAGAAACCCGCTGAACTATTGGAGGCTCTTGAATCTGAAGTCGAAAGATCGTCAGCGATTGTAGAGCACGTCAGGTCCTATGCGAAGAGCAGACCAACAGAGAGAAAAGACACTGCGCTTGAAAAACTGATTGAAGACGCTCTGAAAACGTTTCCGGAACTGCCCCCATGTGTTCATGTAGATGCATCCGGTCACTATCCAGTGCACGCGGATCCTTTTGAGATTCAATTCATTATTGCTAACTTTATTAAAAACTCTTTGAGTGCCATTGAAGGAAAAAAAGATGGCGCAATCCAGGTCCGAATTTCAGATTTAGGAGAGTCCTGGAAAGTTTCGGTTTCTGATAATGGCCCGGGAATTTCGGATGAAACCCTTATACGGCTTAGGAAAGGAGAGGCTGGACAAAGTTCGAAAACTGATGGACTTGGGTTTGGACTGGCAATTGCATCGATGCTGGCTGAAAGAAACGGCGGCCATCTTGAATACAACCAGCCCCGGGCTGGAGGGTTAGAGGCATCGCTTATTATTGGGAAAAATACAAATAGAATCAATCCCGATACAAAGCAGGTAAGTGGAGATCATCAAGCATGAGTAATTCTGAGAACAATCACCCTCACGATACGCAGGGAATAAACACGCTAAAGCGCGACTCAGTCATTCGGCTCGTTGATGATGACCCTTCAGTTCTGCGGGCACTGACAACATTCCTGCAAATGGATGACTGGCAGGTGAGATGCTTTAAATCTGGCATAGATTTTTTGCATACACCGGGTAAAGAGCCAGGTTGTGTGATCCTAGACGTCAGAATGCCGGGACTGTCAGGGTTGGAAGTTCAGGATTTAATGAAGAAAAAAAACATTCCGTTGCCTGTTATCTTCCTTTCTGCTCACGGTGATATTGAGCTGGCTGTAGATGCTGTACGAAAAGGGGCAAAAACTTTTCTCGAGAAACCTCCTAAACCCGATAAATTGCTGTCTTCTATAGAAGAGGCTGTTCAAGCTCATGTTGAATTACTCCGGGCCGTAGCCGACCTCGCCACGCTAGAACAAACATGGAATACTCTTACGGCGGCTGAACAACAGGTCGCTGGACTTGTTGCAAAGGGCCTGACTAACAGTGTTATAGCTTCTGTTCTGGGCGTCAGCGAAAACACAATCCGAGCCCATCGATCGATGGTTAATCAGAAACTGGATACTGAAAACGCTGTAGAGGTTTCTGATTTCATTCATGAGATGGAAAAACTCCAACAAATCAGTGAGACCTGACTACCGCTATGAAAAGACGATCTGTGGTTTTGTTAGCAGGAGTTGGACTTTCTGCAGCCATAGGCAGTTTTTACTGGCTAAAGGATAAAGACTCCTTAGTAAGACAAAACGGCTATAAAGGTTCTGCTCTGCCTGATGCCTGGGATTCCTCCGCTGATGTAATTGTCGTCGGAGGAGGTGCCGCTGGGCTTTCCGCTGCTCTTTCTGCCTCGGAATCTGGTGCCAGCGTGATTCTTATTGAACAGAATGACGCGTTGGGGGGCGATACTCTTATTTCAGGTGGATACTTCAATGCGGTGGATCCTTCGCGGCAAGCCCCTATGGGTATAAGGGACAGTGTCCAACTCTTCAAAAAGCAAATTATTGAGTCTGGAGGAGGAAAGAATTCCCCTCAGGTTGCAGAAGTTTTTGCTAAAGAAGCTAGTGTCTCCCTTGCGTGGTTGGAGAGACATGGAATGCGTTTTCTTCCGGATATTTTCAATGTCTTTGGCAGTCCATCACCCAGAGCGCATAAGCCAGTCTTTCCCCGGGGAGAGGGATATATCAGAACCCTTTCTTCAGCTTGCTTGAAGAAAAAGGTTGATATCCAATTGAAATCCCGGGCAACCGGTCTTTTCAGAAATGATCAGGGACGAATCATTGGTATAGAAATTATCCAAAAAGAAGGATTGAAGTCATTACGGGCCTCTAAAGGAGTCATTCTTGCTTCAGGGGGATATGGCGCGAATAAGGAAATGCTGGAGAGATTTGCGCCGCGGTTTGCCACACTGCCTTGTGACAGCCAAAGTGGTGCGACAGGTGAAATGATCCATGCGGCGGCAGAAATTGGTGCCCCATTGCAAAACATGGACCTTGTTGAATGCACCCCCGGCAGTCTGCCAGGAAGTGATTTGATGGTGAGACTTGATATCCGGCCAAACCGAATGATTATGGTTGATCTTGAAGGGAAGCGTTTTGTAGATGAGAGCGGCTATCGAAGCAAAATAGCAGAAGCAATTCTTTCTTTACCCGAACAGCATTGTTGGTCAATTTCAGATTCGGATACAGTGTCCAGTTTTGACGTTACTATTCAGAAAAACCTTTATCGAAATCTGTTTGCCGGCCATATTTTCAGAGCAGACACTCTTGAGAAATTGGCACAACAAATTCAAGTTCCTCCTGCCTCTCTGAGGAGTTCAGTGCTCTCGGTTTCTCAGAGCAGGCATATCAAAACACCTCCCTTTTGGGCTGCTCCCGTTTATCTCCGAATTCATACAACACTTGGCGGACTTGTTATAAATGGCAAGGCCGAGTGTGTTGACTCCAATGGAGTGCCAATCCCCGGGCTGTGGGCCGCTGGAGAGGCGGTTGGCAATGTTCAAGGAGCTAACCGCCTCGGTGGAAACGGGATTAATAATGCTGTAACTTTTGGTAGACTTGCTGGTGCAGGAGTGGCAAAGATGTAATTTTTTAACCACAAAAATTCTTTTTTGTCAACATGCAAAGCGCCGATGAAGTTTCAAATCACCTTTTTAAAATCTAATTCAATAGATCTAATTCTATTGATCTATTTTTAGTTTCAGACAATTTAGTCTGTACTTAGAGGAGAGATGATTATGGAAACTTCACGCCGTTCATTCCTGAAAGGTGCTGTGGGCACCGCTGCTGTCGCTGCTGCAGCAACACTTTCTATCCCGGCAGAGGCGGCAAAGGCGCCTAAGAAGTGGGATGTCACAACAGATGTCGTCGTCATTGGCTTCGGTGGCGCTGGTGCTACCACCGCTATTTCAGCCGCGCAGAATGGCGCAAATGTTGTTGTTCTTGAAAAGAATCCCGAAAATCATCACATCAGTAATACCCGCATGTCAGGCGGCATCTTCCACTGCCCAGACAAAGACGGTGACAAGGCTGCCCTGAAGGCTTATGCAAAGGCGATGTTCTCCGGTGAGAACATTCCGTGGAAAGAAGAAGGTGAAATTCCTGAATACTCAGATCCTCTTGCCCAGCTGTGGGCTGATCTGACTCCGACTAATCTGGACTTCCTAAAGAGTCTGGATCCGACCTTTATTGGCGGCACTCAGCCTGGGTTCAATAAGGCATCCTTTGGCAACTTCCCGGGAGCAAAGGAATGCAAGTACAACGCATACAGGTCTACTTACCTGAAGCGTATGAAGACTTTCAATGACGTTTCCTATGGTCTTCCGAAGGATCAGACGAGCTCTGGTGAAGCGTTCTGGCTCTGCCTTGCAACCGGCGTTAAGAAACAGGGAAATAAGATTCGGGTTCTTTGGGAAACACCTGCATTCCAGTTGGTGAAGGATACCAAGGGAAATGTGATTGGTGCTCTCGGCAAACATAACGGCAAGACAGTTGCTGTCCGCGCACGTAAAGCTGTTGTGATCTGCTCAGGTGGATACGAATACAGCAAGCCGATGCGTCAGGCCTTCCTCGAAGGCCCGGGCGTGACGGGCTGGGCTTTCTACGGCACAACTTCTAACACCGGTGACGGTATCGCCATGGGCATGGCTGCCGGCGCAGGTCTCGAAAAAGTCGGCAAATCAGCGGCACGAATCATTGTCCCGACGCTCGATAAATGCAACGGTATGAGGATCGGTTCTATTACCCCGTCTGTTGGTTCTCCTCATTCCATTGTGGTCGATAACTTTGGCAAGCGCTATGAAGCTGAAACGAAGGTAACGGATAATCCGAGCCGTTATTTCTTCTACAAGGCAGCTGTCCAGTTCGACATCAATACGCTCTCTTATCCGAGAACGCCGTCCTGGATGATTTTTGATGACCAACTCTTTAAGTCCAAGCCGTTGGTTGGCCTTGGTATTTCGACGGTTGGCTATGGCCTGACCAAGTGGAGCAAGGACAATACCTCTGCACTGAACTCCGGACTGATTGTTAAAGCCGATTCGATTAAGGAATTGGGCGAAAAGATCAAGCACATCGAGGAAAATAAGATGCGCATGGTTCCTGACAATCTGGTTCAGACGGTCGAGCAGTTCAATAAGTTCTGTGACGAGAAGAAGGACGAAGCCTTTGGCCGCCGTGCAGTTACTTTGGGCCGTATTGACAAGGGACCGTTCTATGCCATGCCGCTGGTTGCTGGCGGTCCGAACACCAAGGGTGGACTGCTGTTTGATGGCCGTCATCGTGTCCTGACCTGGGAGGGTAAGCCCATTCCGCGTCTCTACACGGTTGGTGAGATCTCCTCCGTTCTGAAGTTTGTGTATCAGGGCGGTGGCAACCTGACTGAATGTCTGGTTTACGGTCGCAGCGTCGGCAAAGAAGTCGCTGGACTTCCAAACCTTAAGGCCTGATAGGTCTTCCGCGCTGTATCTCAGAAAATAATAAAAGGCCGATTCGAGGAAATCTTCGGATTGGCCTGAATTTAAGGAGAACAAGTCTCATGCGCCAAACACTTGTCAAAAAGCATCTATTGAGAATTGCTGCTCTCGCTTGTATTACCGGTTTCCTTTCTCTTTCCGGAACTATGGCTTTTGCTGCTGATTCAACTCCCGCTGGGCATACTCTCGCGGATCGGCACGTAGCCAGAGGCATGAAATGTACAGCCTGTCACGTGGATGCAAAGGGAGGCGCTTTAAAAGCGGCGAATACCGACTACGGCGTCTGTGCTACCTGCCACGGAGACTACAACGCCATGATCAAAAAGACTGACGCCAAATACAAAAACAGCGGACAGCCAAACCCTCATGCACAGCATGATGGCGCTCTCCCCTGCACAGAATGCCATAAAGGACATAAGGCCAGCGTTAATTATTGTGCCCAATGTCACAGCTTTGTATACAAGGTTCCGTAATCTATTCCCAGAATCAGCCTGTCTAACGCAGATGGGCAAACTCTCTCCTCACACCTGTGCTCCAGGATGGTTCTGGGTTCTTTCAAAACCTCTGAAGAAAAAAATACCAGCATGTTTCATGCTGGTATTTTCATATGGGTCGATTCCAGATTTACTTAAATTTCAATCAGCTGATACGTCTTCGCTCCCATATGGAGCGCCTTCATGGCGTCGAGCTGATGGAGGCCATGGCGGGATTCCATACGTTCGACAAGGTCATGATTCTGCTTCTTGGAAAGCGAATAAACGAGATCCACAGAGGCCTGATCGATCGCAAGCAGATCGGTAGAGGCAAGGATCCCGATATCCGGAATGGTCGGAGGCGCCGCACGGACACCGGCGCAGTCGCAGTCAACCGACATGCGGCGCATCACGTTAAGGAACGTAATGTGGCGGCCGAAGTGATCACAGACCGCTTTGCCGGAATCCGCGAGCAGTTCCATAAAGTGGTCCTTCGCGGGCCAGGCGTTCCAGTCCGCAGGCGGCGTACCGGCAACGCCATGCACCTGACGCTTGCCGACCTGACCTGACGCGCAGCCAATAGCGATATTCTTCAGCGAACCGCCAAAGCCGCCCATGGCGTGTCCCTTGAAGTGAGTGAGCACAATGAGGGAGTTGTAATTCGGAAGTCGAGCGCCCATCGTCACCTTCTTCAGGTGCTTTCCGTTCACCGGGAAATCAACGCCGCCATCCGCGTCCATGATGTCAACCGGGCAGAACGTCCAGCCATTCACCTTCAGCGTTTCGAGGTGATCCTTCGTCGTGTAGCGGTCACCTTCATAAAGGGTGTTCGTTTCCACAATCGTGCTGTTCGGCACCTGAGCCTGGAAGGCTTTCACCATATCGCGCGGCAGGATATCCGGGCCGTGGCGTTCGCCCGTATGGAGCTTGATGCCCACACGGCCGGTGATGTCGTGATTCACCAGGTGATAGAGCTTGATCAGATGCTCAGCATCGATCTTTCTCGTGAAATAAACCTTGGCCGTATGTTTGTCAGCCTGGGCGGCAGAAACCCGCTTGATGCCAACAACCGGAGCCTGTTCGAGCGACTTTGTGGCAGCTTCCACAGGGTCGAGCGAACTGATAGCGGCGCCAATTGAGAGCGCCCCGACGCTCTTCAGCAGCGTCCGTTTGGAAATCGTCATTTTCAGCTTCTCCTGAACTGAATTGAACTTACGACTTTAGTTTAAGTACCGATACTACTTCCGGTTATCAAAAAATTATCATGAACTTGTCTGAAAATCTCAGAGAGAGACCTAAATTTGTAACTGAACCTAAGCGGATTCTTATTCCTGCAACTAAGAAAAAGCTTGAAGTTAATATATCTAACCGTCTGATTAATATTTTTATATGGTGAATTATCAAATCAAGTGCAAAGTTACTGAATAAAAGACTTCAGCCGGACACTTCCAATTGAGACGTTTTCTGGGTCTGAAATTCAGAGCATTGAACCGTTTCTGAACTTCTGCCTGAGAAATTTTATCGATACTCATTCCTTTTGGGAAAAAGTCTCTAAGAAGTCCGTTTGTATTTTCATTACTTCCTTTCTCCCATGGATGATGAGGCAAGCAGAAATACACTTTGGTTCTGAGATCTTTCTCCAGTTTTTCAGCCCAGGAAAATTCTTTTCCGCGATCT